>ENA-OFCE01000004-OFCE01000004.1-metagenomes-genome-assembly--contig:-NODE-4-length-200472-cov-7.282331_pt1 | contig 200472 bp, 178 predicted proteins | sample MGYA00153388_OFCE01 | MGnify analysis MGYA00153388
AACCACCGTAGGTTTTAGCCAGAACGGTAGTGATTGCAGCGGTCAGGGTAGTTTTACCGTGGTCAACGTGGCCGATAGTACCAACGTTAACGTGCGGTTTGGAACGTTCAAATTTTTCTTTAGACACGGCTATATTCCTTAACTCTTTTGCTCCCCCCTCATGGAGGGAGCACTGATCAATGTGTTAAACCCGAAAGCTTATTTACCACGGGCTTCAATAACGGCCTGAGCGACGTTGTTCGGCGCATCATCGTACTTCAGGAACTCCATGGAGTAAGAAGCACGGCCTTTGGTCAGAGAACGCAGTTGAGTTGCGTATCCAAACATCTCGGACAACGGAACTTCAGCGTGAATCTGAACGCCAGTAGCGTTGGATTCCTGACCTTTCAGTTGACCACGACGACGGCTAAGGTCACCGATGACGTCACCAGTGTTCTCTTCCGGCGTTTCAACTTCAACCTTCATGATAGGCTCAAGCAAAACAGGTTTTGCTTTCTTAAAGCCATCTTTAAAGGCGATAGACGCGGCCAGTTTAAACGCCAATTCGGAGGAGTCAACATCGTGGAAAGAACCGAAATGCAGACGCACACCGAGATCAACTACCGGATAACCGGCCAGTGGACCAGACTTAAGTTGCTCCTGAAGACCTTTATCAATGGCAGGGATGTATTCCGTTGGGATCACACCACCTTTAATGTCATTGATGAACTCGTAGCCTTTCGGATTTGAGCCCGGCTCCAGTGGGTACATGTCGATAACAACATGACCATACTGACCACGACCACCAGACTGCTTGGCGTGTTTACCTTCGATGTCAGTAACTTTCGCGCGAATCGCTTCACGGTAAGCAACCTGTGGTTTACCCACGTTCGCTTCAACGTTAAATTCACGACGCATACGGTCAACCAGGATATCCAGGTGAAGTTCACCCATACCTGCGATGATGGTCTGACCTGATTCTTCGTCAGTCCATACGCGGAATGATGGGTCTTCCTTCGCCAGACGGCCCAGAGCCAGACCCATTTTTTCCTGGTCAGCTTTGGTTTTTGGTTCTACCGCTACGGAGATTACCGGCTCAGGGAACTCCATACGCTCAAGAATGATCGGGCTAGCAGGATCACACAGCGTATCACCGGTAGTTACGTCTTTCAGACCGATTGCCGCAGCGATGTCGCCTGCACGAACTTCTTTAATCTCTTCACGCTTGTTAGCGTGCATCTGAACGATACGGCCCAGACGCTCACGCGCGGCCTTCACGGAGTTCAGAACGGTGTCACCGGAGTTAACAACGCCAGAGTACACACGGAAGAACGTCAGGTTACCCACGAATGGGTCGGTAGCAATTTTGAACGCCAGTGCAGAGAACGGCTCGGAGTCGTCAGAATGACGTACAGCCGGGGTATCTTTACCGTCGTCCAGAATACCGTTGATAGCTTCAACGTCATTTGGTGCTGGCAGGTATTCGATAACCGCATCCAGCATTGCCTGCACGCCTTTGTTTTTAAAGGCAGAACCACAGGTTACCAGAATCACTTCGTTGTTCAGCACGCGCTGACGCAGAGCTTTCTTGATTTCTTCCTCGGTCAGCTCTTCGCCGCCCAGGTATTTGTCCATCAGCTCATCAGAGGCTTCAGCAGCAGACTCAACCAGATTCTGGTGCCATTCAGCAGCCAGTTCTTGCATGTCAGCTGGGATCTCTTCGTATTCGAAGGTCACGCCTGCATCAGCTTCGTTCCAGTTGATGGCTTTCATTTTCACCAGGTCAACAACACCGGTGAATTTCTCTTCTGCGCCAATTGCCAGCTGCAATGGAACCGGGTTTGCGCCCAGACGAGATTTAAGCTGACCAACAACTTTCAGGAAGTTGGCACCCATACGGTCCATTTTGTTAACGAACGCGATGCGTGGCACTTTGTATTTGTTAGCCTGACGCCATACGGTTTCAGACTGTGGCTGAACACCACCAACAGCACAGTAAACCATTACCGCGCCATCAAGCACACGCATGGAACGTTCTACTTCGATGGTGAAGTCAACGTGCCCTGGGGTGTCGATGATGTTTACACGGTGCGGCTCAAACTGCTTGGCCATACCAGACCAGAAAGCAGTTGTCGCTGCAGAAGTAATGGTAATACCACGCTCCTGCTCTTGTTCCATCCAGTCCATGGTGGCGGCGCCGTCATGAACTTCACCGATTTTGTGGTTTACACCGGTGTAGAACAGGATACGTTCGGTAGTTGTGGTCTTACCGGCGTCGATGTGAGCACTGATACCGATATTACGGTAGCGCTCAATGGGTGTTGTACGAGCCATTTGATTCCTCTATTGCCTTAGGCGGTTCGGTGAAACCAAGCGGGTTGGCTTCTTGAAGCGCCCACTTGGTTAGCAAAACTACTGCATGGATTACCAGCGGTAGTGGGCGAACGCCTTGTTGGCTTCTGCCATACGGTGAACGTCTTCACGCTTCTTAACAGCAGAACCTTTGTTCTCTGCTGCATCAGACAGTTCGTTCGCCAGGCGCAGAGCCATGGATTTATCACCACGTTTACGAGCGGCATCAACGATCCAACGCATTGCCAGGGCATTACGACGAACCGGACGAACTTCAACTGGTACCTGGTAAGTAGAACCACCAACGCGGCGAGACTTAACTTCTACAGTCGGGCGCACGTTGTCGAGAGCGACTTCGAAAGCTTCCAGGTGACCTTTACCAGAACGCTGAGCCAGGGTCTCCAGCGCGGTATAGACGATTGCTTCTGCAGTAGATTTCTTGCCATCTACCATCAGAATGTTTACAAATTTAGCCAACAGCTCGGATCCGAACTTAGGATCTGGCAGGATTTTACGTTGGCCTATTACGCGACGACGTGGCATGGAAATACTCCGTTGAAAATTTCAGGATTGTCCAAAACTCTACGAGTTTATTTTGACATTAAAATGTTTGGCCTTACTTAACGGAGAACCATTAAGCCTTTGGCTTCTTCACGCCGTACTTGGAACGAGCTTGCTTACGGTCTTTAACGCCGGAGCAGTCAAGTGCACCACGGACGGTGTGGTAACGCACACCTGGCAAGTCTTTAACACGACCGCCACGGATCAGGATTACGGAGTGTTCCTGCAGGTTGTGGCCTTCGCCACCGATGTAAGAACTCACTTCGAAACCGTTAGTCAAACGCACACGGCAAACTTTACGCAGTGCGGAGTTTGGTTTTTTCGGGGTGGTAGTATATACGCGAGTACATACGCCACGTTTCTGCGGGCAAGCTTCCAGCGCTGGAACGTTGCTTTTAGCAGCCTTCACAGAGCGTGGTTTGCGAACCAGCTGATTAATCGTAGTCATTAAAAAAAGCTCCTGGGTTTTGCTTCGTTTTTTGCTTCGTAAACATGTGATAAATCCCCCGTATGCACTATTGGCACAGTACGAGGACGCAGAATTTTATGGCTGACTGGTAGAGGTGTCAAGAAATATACAACATTGCACGCATTACCATGCCATTTGGCTGTGGTGTTTTTCGGTTAACACAACGAAGTCAGTATAACCGATTAGCGTGATTTTGGGTGAAAAATGACCAGACAGGCCTCTGGCATCCAGATCGTCCTGCAGCGCATAAAGGGATATGGGGGCATTGAGCAATAAATCAAGGCTGGCGCTACCGGCCAGGCCGGCCAGTACGCCGTCTTGCAGTAACAGCAGAGCATCACCTTCTCTGGTGAGCCTTAACAACGCAGGCAGGTCGCAACGGGTTGGGGAATGGCTGAGGGTATACAGCATCAAAATTTCCTAGAAAGTCATGACCACATCATAAGCAGCCAGTTTCTGGCGCAGAGTATCTGGCGGCAGAATTTTGGCCTTCAGCACCCAGTCGGTGACCTGTTGCAGGCCGCGCTCCTGGATGGCCGTTGCGCAGAGATAACAGTTTTCAACGTCATACAGCGGTAATACGCCAAAGGTGGCGATGTAATTGCGGGCCAGGATCTTTTCGGGTTGTTGACCTGGCAGCAGTTGCAACACGCCATCGCCGACAAAAAATACGCCGATATCCTCGCTCAGTGCCGACGTCGCCAGTACCGCATCCAGCCCTTCCCGACCAGTTGCACTGCCATGTGGCCCTTGGGTAAATACAAACGCAACTCGCTTCATTCTGCTCACTTAAAACTGTACCAGGCGATCGTTGCTCAGCGCCGCTTCTGCCAATGAGCCCAAACCGCTGAGGGTAAACCCCGGCTGCAGGTTAGCGGCCGCCAACGCCAACTGTGCGGCTTCTTGCTCATCGGTCACGCCACGGCGCAAAGCTGCCGCCACACAGACATTAAGCTCCACGCCATGTTGCTGCGCCAGAGCCGCCCACGCTCGAACTAGATCGAACTCATCGCTGGCCGGAGATGATAGCTGGTTAGCATTCAGCACCCCTTCACGATAGAAAAAGACGCTGGTAATGCGGTGGCCAGCCGCCAACAGGGCCTGGGCGAACTGCCAGGCGCTGCTAGCTTGCTGAGTGCCATAAGCCGGGCCGGTGACCAATAGGCAGTAGTTAAGCATCAGCGCTCATTGCCCAGCAGATCGCCACTCTTGAACTGGCGGATATACAGGTAAACGGTATGTTTGGAGATATTCAGACGGTCGGCAACCTGATTGATCGCGTCCTTGATATCAAAAATGCCTTTCTCATACAGGTTGAGTACGATCTGGCGATTTTTGGCGTTATTGGACACGTTGCGATCGGCATTCACCTCTTCGATGGTGAACTCCAACGTCTGCGCCACCAAGTCGTCAACCGAGGAAGCAAAGTTGACAGAGGAAGCCACCTCCTGCGTTTCCGGCGGCATAAAGGTCTGGATGATCTGCGAGAACGGCACATCGAGGTTCATGTTGATACACAGCAGGCCGATCACCCGCTGTTCGCGATTGCGGATGGCAATCGTCACCGACTTCATCAACACGCCACTTTTGGCCCGGGTGAAATAGGCTTTGGAGACGCTGCTATCATCGCCCGCCATATCGTGCAGCATACGCAGTGCCAGATCGGTGATCGGCGAACCGATTTTACGCCCGGTGTGTTCACCATTGGCGATACGCACGGCGGAGCATTTCAGATCCTCCAGGGAGTGCAGCACGATTTCGCAGTGCCCACCAATCAGCATCGCCAGCCCGTCGACCACGACTTCATACGACTTCAGGATTTCATGGTCCGTCTGACTAAACGGACGCTCATTCAGCAAATCAAGTTCGCTGGCTTCGCTGGATAAAAGCGAATTTGACATCGAAGATACCACCTACATAGATCGCCTGTGCCAGGGGACGCAACTAAAACGGCTCGCGCAAGAGACAATCGCTGCAGGGAGCAGTTTTAGGTACACGCCCTAAGGGGCAGGCGCATGATTCATAAGTTCAGACCCAGAGTCTAGCAAAACGGTCAGATGCTGGTTCTTACATTTGCGCGTGATATTGACGTTAAGCCCGATGCCCGGCAGGCGTCAAGCGATCAGTAAAGGCAGGGAGTAAAGTTGCAGGATATTTTGCATTCTTGGTAGCGCAGAAATGAAAACCGCCGCGAAGAACGTTCGCGGCGGTTGGGAAAATCTCAGACTTATTTGGCTTTAGCGTCTGCAGCAGCTTCATCAGCCGCTTTTTCTGTTTTGTCGTCAGCCTTGGCTGCCGGTTTCACATCCAGCAGTTCAACATCAAACACCAGCGTGGAGTTGGCAGGGATCCCTGGAACACCATTTTTGCCGTAGGCCAGTGCCGGTGGGATAACCAGCTTGATCTTGCCGCCTTTCTTGATGTGCTTCAGGCCTTCGGTCCAGCCTGGGATCACGCCGTCCAGACGGAATGACAATGGCTCGCCGCGATCGTAGGAGTTGTCAAACACGGTGCCGTCGGTCAGGGTACCTTTGTAGTTTACCACTACGGTATCGCTGTCTTTCGGTGCTTCACCAGTCCCTTCTTTCTCTACTTTGTACAGCAGACCAGATTCGGTTTTCTTCGCGCCTTTTTCTTTGGCGAAGGTTTCAGCGTATTTAGCGCCTTTCGCTTCGTTTTCTTTCGCGTCCTGCTCCATCTTCGCCTGAGCGGAAGCCTTCACGCGCACTTCAAAACCTTGCAGGGTTTTTTCGATGTCAGAGTCATTCAGCTTGCTCTGCTTGGCAAACGCGTCCTTAACAGCCCCGAGCATCACATCTTTGTCCAGCTTGATGCCCAGTTTTTCCTGTTCATCCAGCGAGTTTTCCATGTAGCGGCCAAGTTGCACACCCAGTGCGTAAGCTACCTGCTCATCGTCATTCTTGAACTTGCCGGTGCTTGGTGCTTCTGCAGGTTTAGCCGCTTCAGCAGCAGGCGCAACCTCACCGGTCGTGGTAACGGTAGCCGCATCAGCAGGTTTGGCCGCATCGGCTGCCATAACTTGGGTCGCATTCAGAGCAAGAGCCATAGTGGTTGCCAGAAGCGTGACTTTAAACAAAGATTTCATCCATTTCTCCAGTGTCTGAAGCGGTGCCTCAAACCATCATTAAGTAAGTTAACCGGGCTACTATAGCTGCCTGAAACAAAACAAAACAGTCACACAGGTAACCAATCGAGTCAAGATGTGACCTCATATTGGTAGCAAAGTTCAAGAAAAATAAAAATAGCATTGATAATTAACGATTTTATTTAACTACTTTGCGGATTGAATTGCCCGATCTGCGGCAGTGAAAAACCGCTTGCCGAAATTGGCAGGCACAAAGCCGACCGCTACTGATAACATAGTGTCAGAATCCCGGATTTAACAGTGCCAGAGGTAACATCATGCACGAAAAAAACTACGAGAACCTGCTGCTGCGGTTGGAAGAGATGGAAAGCCGCCAGGCCTTTCAGGAAGTGACGATTGAAGAACTCAATCAAACCGTGGTGCAGCATCAGCTTGAAATGCTGAAGATACAAGAGCATCTGCGCCTGCTGACCGACAAACTGCGCGCCAGCCAACCTTCGATGATCGCCTCGCAGTCAGAAGAGACGCCGCCCCCGCATTACTAAAAAAGGCCGCCGAAGCGACCTTTTGTTGCAGTTACAGCACCAGGATTAGTGGCAGCCGCAACCACCGTTGCCACCACAGCCGCCTTTCTTGCCGTGGTCATGATCGTGGTCGTGATCGTGGCCATGACCGCCGCAGCAGCCGTCACCGTGTTCGTGGTGATGATCGTGCTCACCGTGAACGTGGCCGTGGGCCAGTTCTTCTTCGGTCGCTTCACGCAGTGCCACAACTTCTACGTGGAAGTTCAGGTCTTGGCCAGCCAGCATGTGGTTACCATCAACCACTACGTGGTCACCATCAACTTCGGTGATTTCAACCGGAACCGGACCCTGATCGGTATCAGCCAGGAAGCGCATGCCTACCTGCAGTTCATCAACGCCCATAAAGACGTCTTTAGGAACGCGCTGCACCAGGTTTTCATCGTAGTTGCCGTAAGCTTCGTTAGCGGCGACATGAACGTCGAAACGATCACCAGCTTCGTGACCTTCGAGTGCTTTTTCCAGACCTGCGATCAGAGAACCATGCCCGTGCAGATAGTCCAACGGTGCACTCACCGGAGACTCATCAACCAAAACACCGTCTTCTGTACGTACTTGGTAAGCCAGGCTGACCACCAAGTCTTTTGTTACTTTCATGATATCTCCTACCGTTGGAAACTAAATCGGTGGAGATTGTAGCGGAAATCTCCAGCGCTGTACCCTTCAGCATAAAAAATCACGGCAGATAACGCTACTCCGGATGAAAAATACCGATCACCTGCTCCTGCGGGCGAACGTGTTTTTCCACCTGTTGCTCGGTCTGACGCTGATGGTGGCCACACTTGACGCACTCCACCACTTCAACCTGGTCTTCACGCCAAACCGCCAGCGTATCCATAGCGTTACAGCTTGGGCAAACCGCCCCGGCGATAAATCTTTTACGTGTTGCAGACATCATTGTGCTCCGAATTATTCGTATTCATCCCAACCGTCGAACTGCCGTTTTTCTTTTTGCATTTCACGGTGGAAAAGTTCTTCCAGCTCGCGCCGGGCTTCTTTCACGCGGGAAATCTGGGCCACGTCCCCCAGATGCGGAGGCATCAGTTCACGCAGCATGCGCATATCCAGACGGCGAAAATGCTGCTGAGCGCGATAAGCCTGATGCGGGTGCATCCCCAACTCCGTTAACGCCTTACGCCCTAGCTCCAGAGCGCTGGAGAACGTTTCCCGGCTAAACTGTTTTACGCCAGCCTGTAGCAACTCATGCGCTTCCACACGCCCCCGCGCCCGCGCCAAAATGGACAGGTTGGGGAAGTGCTGCTGGCACAGATGGACGATGGCCATGGTATCTTCCGGCTCATTACAGGTAATGACGATAGATTTGGCCTTTGCCGCACCGGCTGCCCGCAGCAGTTCCAGCTCCGTGGCATCCCCGTAATAAACCTTGTAACCGTAGCGGCGCAATACGCCAACCGCACTAACATCCCGCTCAAGCACGGTGATACGCATCTTGTTAGCCATCAGTAAGCGGCCAACCACCTGCCCGAAGCGGCCGAAACCGACGATGATCACCTGCGGATCGTCGTCTGCCACATAGGGCGCTTCTTCATCCTCGTCTTTGGCGTTATAGCGGCGGGCCAGAATGCGATCGATAATCTGCATCAGCAGCGGCGTGGTCATCATTGAGAGCGTCACCACGACCAGCAGCAAGGCCAGTTGATCGTCGTCGAAGATATGCTGCGTCGACGCCGCCGAGAACAGCACGAAGGCAAACTCACCGCCCTGGCTCAGCACCCCGGAAAATTGCAGACGCACCGAACGCCGCAGGCCAAAAATACGCGCCAACGAGTACAACACACCTGACTTCACCGCCACCAGGATCACCACGCCAAACAGCACTTCCAGCAGATGGGTATACAACACGCCCATATTCAGTGCCATGCCTACCGAGATGAAGAACAGCCCGAGCAACAACCCCTTGAAAGGCTCAATGGCGATTTCCAGCTCATGGCGATATTCGCTCTCTGCCAGCAGCACCCCGGCGATAAAAGTCCCCAATGCCATCGACAGGCCAAGGGCATCCATAAACAGCGCTGCCCCCAGCACCACCAACAACGCGGCAGCCGTAAATATTTCGCGCACCCCGGATGAGGCGATATAACGAAATAGCGGACGTAACAGGAAACGCCCGCCGATCAGCATGCCGCCGAAGGCCGCAACCTTCATGGCGATTTTCGCCCAATCGTCGCTGGTGCCTGCGCCACCGGCCAGGATCGGGATCAACGCCAACGCCGGGATCACCGCCATATCCTGGAACAGCAGCACCGAGAAGCCTAACTGGCCCCCTTCGTTGCGGTTCATCCCCTTTTCACGCATCAGCTGCAGCGCCATGGCCGTCGATGACATGGCCAGACCAATGCCGCCGATCACCGCCGCCTGCCAGGCGAAATGGCTGAAATAAAGCAGCGCGCCGAGCACTGCCGCCGTGACCAATACCTGCCCGGCACCGACACCAAAGATCGAACGACGCAGTTCCCATAGTTTGGCCGGGTTCAGTTCCAGCCCGATGATAAACATCAGGAACACCACACCCAACTCGGAGAAATGCAGAATTTCATCCACATCCCGGATGAATCCCAATCCCCACGGGCCGATGGCGATACCGGCAATCAGATAGCCTAAAACGGCCCCGATCCCCAGACGACGGGCAATGGGTACTGTCACCACCGCGGCAAACAGGAACAGCAGTATGGCGGTTAATAGCGCAGAACCTTCCATCAGTGCCTCCCGGTGTGCGGTAAAGGATTACGCAACCAATCGCCATAGGCGCTGGCATGGCTGCTCAGCACTTCCGGTTTTTGCCGGCGTGCCCAGTAGACGAGGATCGGCGTCAGCCAGTGCATATGACACATGGCCGCGGTGAGCTCAAAAGGGCGCAGAATATCCTCGATCGGATAGCGATTGTAACCGCCGGTGCGATAGGCGCCCTCCGGCTCCCCGGTGGTGATCACCGAACGCCAGTATTTGCCTGCCAGGGCATTGCCGCCCATCCCGCTGGCAAAGCCACGGGACAGCACACGGTCCAGCCACTCTTTCAGCAAGGCCGGGCAGCTATAGGTATATAAGGGGTGTTGGAAAACGATGACCTGATGGTCGCGCAGCAGCTGTTGTTCGTGGTGGATATCAATAAAGAAATCCGGATAGTGCGCGTATAAATCGTGCACGGTGACATGTTCCAACTGCTGTGCCGGTTGTAACAAAACCCGGTTTGCTACCGAGTCCTGGGATTCCGGATGGGCATACAGCAGCAAAACCTTCGGCGGCTGTGACATCATTCCCCTCCAAAGCGTCGTCAGGGTGGCGGATTTCCGTTACCATGCAACGCAAAGACTAATAATAGGACTGCTACGCGTCCTGTTAACGTAAACTCAATTCAATTTAACATACTCTGAACAAACGGCGCTTTATGATTGTTTTCTCCTCGCTACAAATCCGACGCGGCACCCGCGTCCTGTTGGACAACGCCACGGCGACGGTTAATCCAGGTCAGAAGGTCGGCCTGGTGGGTAAGAACGGCTGTGGGAAATCTACGCTGCTGGCCCTGTTGAAAGGTGAGATCGCCGCAGACGGTGGCAGCTACACCTTCCCAAACAACTGGGCGCTGGCCTGGGTGAATCAGGAAACACCGGCACTGGACGTGCCCGCCATTGAGTATGTTATCGATGGAGATCGGGAATTCCGCCAGTTGGAAGCCGAATTACAGGTGGCAAACGATAATAACGACGGCCACGCCATAGCCACGCTGCACGGCAAGCTCGATGCCCTGGATGCCTGGACCATCCGTTCCCGTGCCGCCAGCCTGTTGCACGGTTTAGGTTTTTCCAATGAACAGCTGCAAAGCCCGGTGCGCGCCTTCTCGGGCGGATGGCGCATGCGCCTTAACCTGGCACAGGCTTTGGTTTGCCGTTCCGATCTGCTGTTGCTGGACGAACCCACCAACCACCTGGATCTGGATGCGGTGATCTGGCTGGAACGCTGGCTGAAAAGCTATCCGGGCACCCTGGTGCTGATTTCGCATGACCGTGATTTCCTCGACCCAATCGTCGACAAGATCCTGCACATCGAAAATGAGACCATCAACGAATATACCGGCAACTATTCCTCCTTCGAGCGCCAGCGCGTCACCAAACTGGCACAGCAGCAGTCGCTGTATCAGAGCCAACAGGAAAAAGTGGCGCATCTGCAAAGCTATATTGACCGTTTCCGTGCTCAGGCCACCAAGGCCAAACAGGCCCAGAGCCGCATCAAGATGCTGGAGCGGATGGAGCTGATTGCCCCGGCGCACGTCGATAACCCGTTCACGTTTAGCTTCCGCCAACCCGAAAGCCTGCCGAACCCATTGCTGCGGATGGAAAAAGTCAGCGCAGGCTATGGCGACAAAGTGATCTTGCAGTCAATCAAGCTCAACCTGGTGCCCGGTTCACGTATTGGCCTGTTGGGGCGTAACGGCGCCGGTAAATCAACGCTGATCAAAATGCTGGCTGGCACGCTGGAGCCGCTAAGCGGGGAGATCGGGCTGGCAAAGGGCATCAAACTGGGTTACTTCGCCCAGCATCAGTTGGAGTTCCTGCGCGCCGATGAGTCGCCACTACAGCATCTGAGCCGCATCGCCCCTCGCGTGTTAGAACAGCAGTTACGTGATTACCTTGGCGGCTTCGGCTTCCAGGGCGATAAGGTCACCGAAATCACCGAACGTTTCTCCGGCGGTGAAAAGGCACGGCTGGTGCTGGCGCTGATCGTCTGGCAGCGCCCTAACCTGCTGCTGCTCGATGAACCGACCAACCACCTGGATCTGGATATGCGCCAGGCGTTGACCGAAGCGCTGATCGATTTCGAGGGGGCATTGGTGGTGGTTTCGCACGATCGCCACCTGCTGCGTTCTACTACCGACGATCTGTATCTGGTGCACGATGGCCAGGTGGAGCAGTTCGAGGGCGATCTGGACGATTACCAGCAGTGGCTTAGCGATCTGCAAAAGCAGCAGGCGCAACAGGATGCCGCACCGAAGCAGGATAACGGCAACAGCGCCCAGGCGCGTAAAGACCAAAAGCGCCGTGAAGCCGAATTCCGTACGCAAACCCAACCACTGCGTAAGCAGATCGCCAAGCTGGAACAACAGATGGATAAGCTGGGTGCCGAATTGGCCGCGGTGGAAGAACAGTTGGCAGACTCGGCGCTGTACGACATCAGCCGTAAAGCCGATCTGACCGCCTGCCTGCAAAAGCAAAGCCAGGCCAAGTCCGCTCTGGAAGAAACGGAAATGACCTGGCTGGATGCCCAGGAACAGCTGGAAAATCTGACCCAGGCGTTTGAAGCAGAGAGTTGATTTAAAGCCCCCTCACCCTAACCCTCTCCCACAGGGAGAGGGGATCTATCGTGCTACAGCTTAACTCTGGTTATAATATTTTAGATCAACCAGTTAAATATTAACTCCGTGATCACCTACGAGCTCAATTCAGCTCCCTCTCCCTGTGGGAGAGGGTTGGGGTGAGGGGCAGGTAATGCGCTGACGGATCTGCTCCAGCGACTCCTGGTTATAGAGTTTGCCATCCAGGAAGCGCGTTTTCAGTTCGCCCTGCTGCTCCTGTTGCCAGTCCTGATTATCCAGCAGTTGATATTCCCCTTCCCCATCGCGGATCACCCGTAACAAACCGCGTGCAGATTGTTTCAGGCCGCTGTCGGTCTTAGGCTGTTTGAAGATGGGGCGCCCCACTCCGTTCACCTCACCGTAGGTGGCCTTCATCGCGAAACCAAAAGTATCGCGGGTATTATACTGATAAGTAAAGGAACCCACGCCAAACACCACGTTAGAGCTGGCAAAACCTTTCGCCTCCAGACGTTGCAGAATTTCCTGGGCGCGCTCCAAAGTGATGGAGTCTCCATAAATCAGCCCGACATGCGGATCCAACACTTTGTAGCCCTTGGTGTTTACCGTGCCGCCAAAGATCTCCCACAACACTTCCACCGAGCCTTTCTCTTCGGCGCTTCGTTGCGCACTGCGGTCGCTGTCGTCGCCGGTTCCACAAAGAATAGCTACCGGATCGCCACTGTCTGGGCGGAAGACCACTCGACCATCGCGCGCCATGATTTTGCTGTGCAACTCACGGGTAAACTCCGTCAGCACCTGCCAGTAATCCCAGGTATCCGACACGATGGAAACCAACCCATTCGGGTAGAGATCTTCAATCAGGCGGCGGAACGTTTCGATCTCCGTTGCCTGCTCTCCCATGCACATTACGCTATGTTCGGTGGCGGGGATGCTGCCAGCCACGAAGTAGTCTTCAGCGGTTGGATAATACTTCTGTGCGTATAGCACCGCGGGAATGTTGTCGGTGCCCTTGAAGCTGAGCAAATGCCCGGTACCGGCCTGCGCGACATCATGCATACCCGACATGCCACGGAAGGAAAAGTCGTGGCATTGGAAATCCAGATGCGCCACATCGTCACAGGTTTTTGCCGCCCACATCTGGCAGATCTTGCGATAATGATGGGCAATGGTGGCATTGGTGGAGGCTTTCCACAGTTCGGCCGAGATCACCGTTTCCAGGTAGTTGACCAGCCAGAAGAACTCCTCACGCGTATTGGTGATGGTCAGCACTGGCACCTTCATCTTCACCTTGCTGCCCTCATCCAGCCCTTTGATATGCAGGGGCAGATAGCCCAACCGATGCAGCTCACGAATATGCTCCACGCAGACCCGGTCCTGACCAATGTAGCTGTCCATCAGCTTTTTATATTCCCCTACCACAAGCTCTTCCGGTTGGGCAAAGAATTGCTGATTAAATAAATCCACCATGAACCACTGTAAAAAACCCTGCAAACCGAAGAACACCAGTTGGCCGTCCGGCAGCGGGGAAGCAAAGAACCGATCGCTGCGCGGCGTGAAGTTGGAGTAGATCCGCGTAGTACCCAGCGGATACTGCTCACGGTGTGACACTTTGTAGCCATCAATTGCCAAAATAGGATTAGTTAACATAGTCGGTTCCTTAGTGAGCGTATACCCGTCGCCTTTCAAGCTGCAGCGTTGTTACCTGCACTCACCCACCCCAGTCACTTACTAAAGTAAGCTCCTGGGGATGGGTGAGCTTGTCGCCTAGCTGCAGCTTGAAATTCATAGGGTATAAATAGATTCAATATCAATCAGTTCAACACGTTGCTCAGCGAGTTCCGCCGCAGCATAGGAAGTGGTGGTATAGATGTTATCGATGCCTTGATTCAGCAAAGCTGCGGTGCCTTTGGAGAACACCCCGTGGGTGACATACAGGCTGACCGTACGCGCCCCCGCCTGACGCAATACCTGGGCCGAGCCGATAAAGGTGCCGCCACCGTCGCACAGGTCATCCACAATCAGCACGTCTTTGCCCTGCACATCGCCAGCCAGCAGTTCGAAACCCGTCAGTTCGCCGCTGAACACGTCCCGGTGTTTGGTCAGGATGCCGTATTGTGCGATGCCAAAGTGGGCCGCCACCGCGTGAATTTTTTTCAGCGCTCCGGCATCCGGAGCCATCAGGAACAGCTGCTGCTGGGTTAATAAATTGGCCAGTCTGCTGCTGTGCTGCATGCACTGCTGCTGAGTAATGATGTGCATGTTGTCGATCACGGCGGCAGCTACTTCACTGTGTGGATCCAGCACCGTCACACGGTCAAACGCCAAGGTGTTGAGTAATTGGCCGAACACCTTGAGCGCAAAGCTGTCGCCGGAGGTCATATGGCGATCTTGGCGGGCATAGGGCAGATAAGGCAGCTCAAGCAGGCTTTCTTTGATCAGGAACTGGTGGCGTACCGCCTGCGTCAACTGTGCCAACAGCATGAAGTCATCCATGCTGCACATGGCGCTGGCACGAATACGCATCTGCGAAGCCCCCGTTGTTTCAGGCTTTGCAAACCGGGCATACACCGCCCCATCGGGAAACTGTCCGGTTATTACCTTCACTTCAATGTCGTTCAAAAACAACTGCAGTTGTGCGCTCATATTCTTCCCCCTCACCAATTAATGTCCCTAGGACACCTATATAATTGTCCAAGAGACATTTATTGGCAAGCGAAAAATGTCTTAATCGCAGCAAATTCGCTTAACCATTTGTTTATTTACGCTTTTAATAATTATCATTAGCCGGCAGCTATTGTTATATTGTCTCAAAGACCTTTTTAGCCGAGCGCCAGCATGACCACGCAAGCCGAGTACCTGAAAAACTACGATCCGCGCCTCTTCCCCTCACCGCTTGTCACCGTCGACAGCGTGCTGTTTACCGTACACGGCGGGAAGCTGTGTGTGCTGTTGGCCAAGCGCGCTAATCACCCTTTTCTCGATCAATGGGGATTGCCCGGCGGGTTTATCGATTTGCAGCACGACGCCTCCACACAAGCGACGGCCGAACGTAAACTGAGGGAAAAAACCGGTGTGGTGCCGCCCTATCTGGCGCAGTTGGCCAGTTTTTCTGGCCCGGAAAGGGACCCGCGCGGCTGGAGCCTGACCACGGTCTACTTTGCTCTGATCGCCCATGCCGATTGCCAGCCGCATATCATCGACGTGAGTGACGTAGCTTGGGTACCGTTGGACAGCCTGCAAACACAGCAGCTGGCTTTCGATCATCAAACGATCGTGGAAGCGGCACTTCAGCGGCTACGGCAAAAAACGGCTTACTCCATGCTGCCGGTCTATTGCCTACCAGCGGAGTTCACGCTTTCCCAGTTGCAGGAAGTGATTGAGATTATTTTGTCGCATACGGTGCAGCGCAAAAGCCTGATGCGGCGTTTTGACGCTTCGGAGATGTTTGAGGAAACCGGCGAGAGAGTGGCAACAGGCGCACGTAAGGCACGCCTGTACCGCAGGAAAGCGGGGGTAGATATGAGAAACTTTTCCAGAAACCTGATGGTGGAGTGATCCTCAGGCACGATAGAACGGCTTATCCCCAAGAATGGTTGCGCGGTGCATAATGCGCCGCTGCGGAAGGTAATCCGCGTTGGCGTAATGCTGCGTAACCCGGTTATCCCAGATGGCAATATCGTTGGCCTGCCAGCGCCAGCGCACCTGAAACTCCGGCTTGGTGATATGCGCAAACAGGAAGTTCAGCAGAGCATCACTCTCCTTCGCCGCCAGATCGTCAATCCGCGTAGTAAATCCTTCATTGACGAACAGCGCCTGCTTGCCGGTCACCGGATGGGTGCGGATCACCGGATGCAGCAACGGTGGATTTTTCTGCACGGCCAACTGCCAGCGCTGATGCTCTTCCTCACTGCCACGATGTTTATATTCGGGGAACGACTTGGTGAAGTCATGCTCCGCCTGCAACCCGACCAACAACTGTTTAAAGGGTGCAGACAACGCTTCATAAGCGGCAATCCCGCTAGCCCACAGCGTGTCGCCACCGGTCGTCGGCAGCTGCTTGGCGGCTAAAATCGCCCCCTGCGGCGGGTTTTCGATAAAGGTGACGTCGGTATGCCAGTTGTCGTTATCCGGCGGGTTATCGTCATGAGTATCCAGCACAATGATCTCCTCCACGTCGGGAGCATGTGGATACACCGGGTGAATATGCAGATCGCCGAAGCGCCCTGCCAGCTCACGCTGTTGTAGCGGTGTGATTGGCTGATCGCGCAGGAACAGCACCTGATGCTTGAGCAAGGCATGGTAAAGCTGTTCAAACTGACCATCGCCCAGTGGTCGCGCCAGATTGACGTTTTCCACCAACGCGCCGATATATGGCCCCAACGGGGTAATTGCTAAACGTTCGTTCATTGCTGTACTCCATGCCAGGGGGTCAAGCGGCGCTGTAAGGCACGTAGCCCCAGCTCCAGACCAAATGCGATTATCGCAATCACGCTGATACCGGCGATCACCACGTCGGTCGCCAGAAACTCACCAGCGGACTGCACCATAAATCCCAGACCGCGCGTGGCGGCAATCAGTTCGGCGGCCACCAGCGTAGACCAGCCGACGCCCAGGCCAATACGGATGCCGGTCAAAATTTCCGGTAGCGCACTAGGCAACACCACAAAGCGCAGCAATTGCCAGCGGTTGGCTCCCAAAGCCTGCGCGGCACGAATACGCACCTGCGCTACGCTGCGTACGCCTGCCACGGTCGAAAGCGTCACAGGGGCAAAAATCGCCAGGTAGATCAGTAGGATTTTCGAGGTTTCACCGATGCCAAACCAGATCACCATCAGCGGCAGATAGGCCAGCGGAGGTACCGGGCGATAAATTTCAATCAGGGGATCAAGCAGGCCACGCACTGTCTCACTTAGCCCCATCGCAATACCCACCGGGACACCGATCACCACAGCGGCCAGTAATGCCACTAGGATCCGCCCCAGACTGGCGGCCAGGTGTTGCCACAGCGTGGCATCCATAAAGCCTTGCGGGCTGGCAATGACCACCAACTGATGCAAGACCTGCTGCGGCGCGGGCAGAAATAACGGGCTGATCAGCTGCAAGGCGGTTACCGCCCACCAAACAGCCAATAGCACCAGTAAGGTTGCCGTGCTCAGCTTGAGGCTGCGCGGCAGCGTGAAACGAGATTGGCGCACCGCTGTCGGTACTGCGGCTTTCAGAACAGAATGCAGGCTCATAGCAAGGCCTCGCGCTGTTGGAACACCCGGCCCAGCACGTATTCACGCTGGGCGATAAACTCAGGATCGGACTTGATGGAGCGGCAAGCCTCTCCGGCGGCATAGCGCTGGCCAAAATTCAGCGATAAACGCTCCACCACCTGCCCAGGGCCAGGAGAAAGCAGTAACAACTCGCTGGCCAGGAACACCGCTTCTTCGATGTCATGGGTGATCAGCAGCACCTGCTTGCCGGTATCGCGCCAAATGTTCAACAGCAGTTCCTGCATCTGTTCGCGAGTGAACGCGTCCAGTGCCCCGAAAGGCTCATCCAGCAGCAACAGTCGAGGGTCGGCAGCCAAGGCGCGAGCAATACCCACCCGCTGACGCATCCCACCGGACAGTTGCCAGATGAAGTGTTGCTCATAGCCGGTCAGCCCAACGCGTTGCAACATCTGCTGCGCCACCTTGCGGCGTTGCGGCTTGGCCACACCGGCCAGCTGTAAGCCAAACTCCACGTTATCCACCACGTTGCGCCACGGCAGTAAGCCTTCATGCTGGAAGACCACGCCCCGCTCGGCCCCCGGGCCTTTGACGGGGACATCATCCAGCGTAATGCTGCCTGCCGTTGGCTCAATAAACCCGGCGATCAAATTCAGCAACGTGGTCTTGCCGCAGCCAGAAGGCCCCAACACCACCACCAGTTGCCCTTTGGCTATCTGGAACGACACATCGCGCAGCGCCGCACGCCCCTGATAATCGGCCGAAAGATGGTTAACGTTTAGCATGGCGGATCCCTTACGACTGCGGCGCAGCCTGCACCTGTTTGACAAAGCGGTCGGTCACATAGGCACTGTAATCACTGTCCACCTGCGGGATCTTGCCTTGTTGCTTAAGGAACTCGGCGGTATCACGAATGGCTTTATCTACCGGCTGGCCCAGTTGAGTGATCTGATCGGCGACCGGCAGGTAGCGGTTACCCTTCACCAGTTCCGGCACCTGTTCTGGCGGCACTCCGCTCAGGCGAGCCAGCGTGCTCAGGTTGCTTGAGTCTTTCAGCCACTGCTCCGGCTGTGCCAGATAGGCTTTCTGCGCTTTCAGGGCGCTGGCAGCAAACGCGGTGACAACTTCCGGATGCTGCTCGGCAAAGTCTTTACGCACTACCCACACGTCCAGCGTTGGTGAGCCCCACTGGCCAACCTGTTCGGAATCGGTCAGCACCTTGCCCTGTTTGGCGAGTTCATTGACCACCGGAGCCCATACATAAGCCCCGTCGATATCCCCACGCTGCCAGGCCGCCGCAATGGCTGGCGGCTGCAGGTTGAGAATTTGCACCTGGTCAGGTTTGATGCCCCAGTGTTTCAGGGAGGCCAGCAGGCTGTAGTGAGTGGTGGAAATGAACGGTACCGCAATGCGCTTACCGATCAGATCCTGGGGAGATTTGATGTCCTTTTTCACCACCAGCGCTTCGGAACTGCCCAGCTGCGAGGCGATCAGGAACACTTCGATAGGGAGCTTCTGGCTGGCGGCCACGGCCAGCGGGCTGGAGCCTATATTGCCAATCTGCACGTCGCCAGAGGCCAGCGCACGCAACACGCTGGAGCCGCTGTCGAACTTGCGCCAGTCAACGGTCGCGCCAGACTGTTTGGCAAAGCTGTTTTCCGCCTGCGCCACCTTGGCGGGTTCGGCGGATGTCTGGTAAGCCACGGTAATGTCCACTGCCTGGGCACTGGCCGCACCGAGCGATAAAGCCAACAATACTGCACTGCGTAATGAGAAAAGTTTGCTCGCCATGATCCGCTCCGTTGATAAAATTCTGTGCTGTGACCAACAGTTTTATCTGAGCGGCGTCCGGCAATAAAAGAATAAAAAAATCTTCTTTATTACTTATGGCGATATCAACTCCACCCACTCTCCTCCCGCACGGCTACTGCGCTGAGCGGCATCAATAAATGCCATCCCTTGCACGCCGGTTTCAATCCCTGGTAACAACGGTGCCGCCGTAGGACCATCACGCAAACAGCGGGCCGCTTCACGGTAAATCTGGCCAAACCCTTCTAAATAGCCCTCAGGATGTCCTGCGGGTACGCGGGCCAGCAGGCGGTTTTCTGCATGCTGAAATGCCGAGGCGCGGGTGATGCAATAGGCGGGCGCGTCAAAAGGCCGTATCCATAGCTGGTTCGGGTTTTCCTGGCAAAACTCCAGGCTGCCCTCACTGCCGTAAACTCGTAACTTCAGCCCATTCTCATGACCACAGGCCACCTGGCTGGCCCAGAGCCGACCTTTGGCACCGTTGGCATAGCGCATCTGCACCCGCACATCGTCGTCCAGCTTGCGCCCCGCAATGAATGACGTCAGCTCAGCGCTGATCGCCTCAGGCAACATACCACTGACAAACTCAGCCAGCTGCCAGGCGTGGGTACCTACGTCACCGATGCAGCCGGATCCAGCTTTTTCCGGCTGCGCACGCCAACCGGCCTGCTTGTTGTCGGTCAGCTCCAGCGGTTTTGCCAGCCACTGCTGCAGATATTCCACCTCGACGAAGCGGATCTCGCCCAACTCCCCCGCCAATATCCGGCTACGTGCCTCACGCACCAGCGGGTAGGCGCTGTAGTTATGGGTCAGGATCAGTTGTCTGCCGCTTTGGCGCACCGTTTGTGCCAGTTGCAGAGCCTCGGCATAAGAGGTGCATAACGGCTTATCGCAGATCACATCAATCCCGGCGTTGAGAAAGGCGCTGGCGACTGGAGCATGCAAATGATTCGGGGTCACGATCGCGACGACATCAATCCCATCCTCTCGTGCCGCTTCTGCCTGCGCCATCTGGTTAAAATCGGCATAGCAGCGATCCGGTTGCAGATGTAATAACGCCCCGGTGCGCAGACAGTTTTGCCTATCGGAGGAGAAAGCCCCGGCGACCAGCTCAAACTCATCATCCATCCGCGCCGCCAACCGATGTACCGCGCCGATAAACGCACCTTCACCGCCGCCCACCATTCCCAGCTTCAATCTCATGATGCATCCTCCACACCCAGCATGGCTCTGACTCGCGCCCGGTCAGTATCCACCACGGCAAAATCATCAAAGGCCCGTTCCGCTACCGGAATAATATGGCGAGCGATAAAGGCGGCACCTTCTCGTGCCCCCGCCTCCGGCGACTTAAGGCAGCACTCCCATTCCAACGTAGCGACTCCAGGGAAGCCGTACTGCGTCAGCTTGCTGAAAATCGCCGGGAAGTCGATCTGCCCATCCCCCAGAGAACGGAAGCGCCCAGGTCTTTCCAACCATGGCTGGTAACCCCCGTACACACCACTGCGGGCGCTGGGGCGATACTCGGCATCTTTGACGTGAAACGCACGGATACGTTGGTGATAACAATCGATAAAGCCGAGATAGTCCATCTGCTGCAAATGCAGATGGCTCGGATCATAGAGAATATGGCAGCGGGGATGGTTGCCGACCTTGGCCAGAAAACGTTCAAAGGTCACGCCGTCATGTAAATCCTCCCCCGGATGCAGCTCATAGCACACATCTACACCAGCCCGATCGAAGGCGTCCAGGATCGGCAGCCAGCGCTTGGCCAACTGTTCGAAGGCCTCCTCCAGCAGTAACGCATTATGCGGCGGCCACGGATAGAAATAGGGCCACGCCAACGCCCCAGAGAAGGTCGCATGGGCCGTTAGCCCCAAGCGCTGAGATGCCTGTGCCGCCAGCAATAACTGTTCCGTTGCCCAGGCCTGCCGCTGCTGAGGCTTACCCCGGACTTCTGGCGGGGCAAAACCGTCAAAGGCCAGATCGTAGGCAGGATGGATGGCGACCAGTTGCCCTTGCAAATGCGTCGACAGCTCGCTGATACGGATACCGTGCCGCCCAAGCCGGGCGACGATCTCATCGCAATATTCCTGGCTGCGTGCCGCCAGCGCCAAATCGAAAATGGCCGGCTCAAGCGTGGGGATCTGGACGCTGGTGAAGCCCAGCCCAGCAGCCCACTCCGCCAAGCCATCCAGCGTATTAAACGGGGCCTGCTCGGCGATAAACTGCGCCAGAAACAATCCCGGCCCCTGCATCGTCTTCATGCTTCTCTCCCTAATATCACCGTACGTTGGCTGCGTACCGCCTCGTCCGCCGCCAGCACCACCCGTAAGCTGTTCAACGCATCCTGAAGATGCTGATTGAGATCCAGCCCCTCACGAATAGCCTGTAAAAAGTACCGCTGTTCACTCAGACACAGCGCTAAATGGTCCGGCTCATCCTGACAGTCGATCCAGCGATCCGGCCGCGTAAAGCGGTTCTCATCGTCCAAATCGGCATAATGCACCCGCAATGATTCGGTTTTGGTATGCCCCCCAACATCGTCAGAAGCCCTTTCGTGATGACGAGCCACGATCGAAACCGCGCCGCGCGGCCCAATGACGTCTTTCACAAAGTAGGCCGTTTCACTGATCATCGGCCCCCAGCCAGCCTCGTACCAACCGACCGAGCCATCGGCAAACCGCACCTGTAATTGGCCGTAGTTATACATCCCCTGCGGCAGGTCATCGCTCAGCCGGGCGCCGATAGCGCTCACGCTGATCGGTTCGGCCTGGGCCATCTGGCACATCACGTCCAGATAATGTACGCCGCAATCGACGATTGGCGACAATGACTGCATCAGGTTGCGATGCACATTCCACATCTGCCCGTGGCTTTGCTGGTTGAGGTTCATCCGCATCACCAAAGGCTTACCCAAACCCCGAGCGAGCTCCACAAACTGCTGCCAGGAGGGATGATGGCGCAGGATATAGCCCACCACCACCTGCCGTTGTGCCTGCTTGGCAGCGGAAATCACCCTTTCGGCACCGGCCACTGTGGTAGCGAGCGGCTTTTCGATAAACAAATGACATCCCGCCGCCAGCGCCGCCAAGGCGTAGGCTTCGTGGGTGTCCGGATAAGTGGTCAGGCACACGGCATCAGGCCGGGTTTGCGCCAGCGCCAACTCAAAGTCGCTAAAGGTGGGATAACCGCCCCCCAAACGTTGATTGAGCAGCTCACGCGACTCGCCCCGTGCCACCAGCCCGCAGATTGTCACCCCATCCATAGCGTGGTAGGCCTCGGCATGGGACGCCCCCATATTGCCGCAGCCCACCACCAGCACCCGCAAATCAGCCATCGCGTTTCTCCCCTGCTGGAATATCGCGGTAGTTGAAGGTGAAGAAGAACAGCGCGGCGATCGCCAATGCGCCGAAGGCTGGATACCACCAGAAATGTTGCCATTGCGGCAACGCCGCAGCCCCTTCCGCCGTCACCATATGGTTAAACAGCGCACCGCTGATCTGCGAACCAATCAACATACCGATGCCGTAGGTGAACAGCACCAGCAGGCTTTGTGCCTGGCCTTTTACCTTGTCGCCCGCCACTTTATCGGTATAGATAAAGCCGATAACGAAGAAGAAGTCATAGCACATGCCATGCAGGATGATGCCGAGGTAGATCATCCAGCGCATTTCTTCGGTAATGCCCAGAGCGAACATCACGTAGCGCAGGAACCAGGAAAGCATGCCGATCATCAGCATGTATTTGATCCCCAACCGGGCAAACAGGAACGGGATCAGCAGCATGAAGAACAGCTCGGACATTTGCCCCAGCGACATCACGCCACCCACGTTGGTGAAACCAGCCGCGGCAACGAACGGCGCGGCATAGGCGTAATACGCCGCCAGCGGGATGGAGATCAGCATGGCGCAGATGATAAACACCAGGAAATGGCGCTGCTTGAGCATCGCGAAAGCATCGGCGCACAGCAGATCGCGCATTTTTACTGGTTTGCCGCGTTCCGGTGCCGGGGTATGCGGCAGCGTAAAACTGTAAATCGCCAATACCAGCGAGGCTACGGCAGCCAGCGTGAAGATATCGGTACTGTCCGACAGGCCACTGCTGCCGACGATCAGCCCGGCGACAATCCAGCCAAAGGTGCCGAACGCCCGCACGACCGGGAAGGCTTTCTCGCTGTTGCTCAGGCTATAAAATGCCACGTTGTTGCTCAGGGCAATGGTGGGCATGTAGCACAGCATATAGCCGAAGATGATCCACAACAGCCCGCTGCCCTGCCCCTCGGCAAAGAAGCCAGGCATCATCCACAGCAGGCCTGCCCCAATCAGGTGCAACACAGCCAATACTTTTTGCGAGGCAAAGAAGCGATCGACCACCATACCCAGCACAAAAGGCGACAGGATGGAGGCGATCGGCCCGGTGGAATAGGCATCACCAATAATCGCCGCCAGGCCGTATTTGCCCATCACCACGCCAAGCGTAACGTACCAGGCCCCCCAGACAAAAAATTGCAGGAACATCATCAGTGCCAGCCGTGGCACGACCCATTTGAACGTGGCGCCTTTGGCCCCCAAGGCCTGGCTATCTGTTTGCATAACTCCCCCATCGGTGTTGGTTGGTTAATACAGCAACGACGCCGGTGCTAACCGCTTTCCGGCAAAAAGGACGGCATCACCACGCCGCCGGGTTGTTGCGCCTGGCCTTTCACCTGCGCGATATGTAATTCACAAATTCGTCCTCCCCAGCGCAGCAAAACCTGGCTAAGCGCGGAGCGCTCTGCGGGTACCAATACCACCGGTGTCGTACCGCGATGATGGCTATCCAGCATCCAGCCAAGTAACTCCAGGGCGATCTCTTCGCTATGGCAGCACCCCGGCCCTAACATACGGGAGGCCGGATGCGCCACCGAGGCCAGATAACCGCCGATGCGATCGTCCAACTCCCAGACGGCAACCCGCCACAGTCCACTGGCGTCATTGAGGAAATAATCGATATCGCGCTGGCGTTCGATGCCCAGTATTTCGCGCTCCAGCTCCAGGATGGCGGGCAGATCGTCGAGCCGGGCAGCCCGTACCTGGCCGCGAGTCAGGCGTGGGTAAGCAAATCCCTGGCTCGGCACCGGGATCGCCATATCCTGATAGAGGGCATACGGGGTAAATCCCCCGCGCTGGTAAAGCGAATAGGAATCCAGGTTCAACGCGCTGGAAAGCAAACGAACCGGTAAGCCACCCGCCAGTTCGTCGGCCTTGGCCAACAAACGGCTGGCAATCCTGCGGCCAAAATAATCGGGATGAACATTCATGATGCCCAACCCCAAATGAGTTTCACGCGGGTGGAAAAAGCAGGAGCCACAGATCGCCCCTTGTTGATCGCGCGCAATCCAGTGGTGGCCCTGATCCAACTGCTGGTAAACATCAACAAACAGGCCGCAACTTTCCGGCCCGGCAGAGAAGATGTCGCCCAGCCCGTGGCGCTGATACCAGGCATTGGTTGAGCAATGGATCAGAGCAGCAATCTCGCTGCGATCCTTTGCCTGCGCTAGCTCAAGCTGTATCTCCATCTGCCACCTCCTATTGCGTCGGTCTTTCGGGATTTCGCGGCAAAAGCCAAAATGAAATCGATTACATTTAGCTGATGAATAAAATGTAATCGATTTCTTTTTTTCGGCAACCCGATTAAGCTAGATAAAAGCGTCGAGAAGAGAGATCTGTAATCGGCGTCACAAATTGCCCGTAGGGATCAGATTGATGCCAAATTGGCAATGAGGCTAAATGTGTCGAGGTCGAATATATACGACCGTAGGGGCGCCGCATGCTGCGCCCGTTTAACAGCAACACAGCCTCTACATAGTGTGCATTGCCATATAGTAGGCAGAAGGAAAAGCAAACCATGTCGATAGCAAAGGTGGCGAAAATTGCTGGCGTCTCAGCGGCCACCGTCTCACGGGTGTTGAACGGCCAACAGATCGTCAAACCAGCCACTCGCGATAAGGTCCTGGCGGCGATCCGCGCATGTGACTATCAACCCAACCTGCTCGCACGCCAACTGCGCACTGCCCGCAGCCGGATGCTGCTGGTGCTGGTGTCCAATATCACCAACCCCTTTTGCTCCCTGGTGGTACGCGGTATCGAAGAAGAAGCCGAACGCCACGGTTACCATATTCTGCTGTGCAACTCGGAATCTAACCCCACCCGTGAATCCGCCTACCTCAGCCTGCTGAGTGGCAAAGTGGTTGACGGGGTGATCACCATGGATGCCATCAGCTGTTTGCCAGGGCTGACCGCCATGATCGGTGATTTCCCCTGGGTGCAATGCGGCGAAGGGGATACCCAATTCCGCGCCTCCTCCGTCACCATTGATAACCACCAGGCCGCCATGGCCGGTGTACAACACCTGGCAGCCAAAGGGCGCCAACGGATCGCGTTGCTCAATGGTGATATGCGTTACCTGTATTCACAACAGCGGGAACAGGGCTACCGGCAGGCGTTGGCAGAGTTGGGGCTGGACTATTGCCGGGTTGAATATGTCGAAGGGCTGGATTACTCCGCTGGAGCCAAGGCGATGAGTGATTTGCTGGCCGACGGACCACGGCCAGATGCGGTATTTGCCATTTCAGATGTGATTGCCGGGGGCGCGATGAGTACCTTGCACCAGCAGGGCTTACGTATCCCAGAAGATATCGCAGTGATGGGATTTGACGGTGTGCCGTTTGGCAGCATCACCACTCCGCCGCTGACCACCATCGTACAGCCCATGCATCAGTTCGGCGTGCGTAGCGTGCAGTTGCTGCTGGAGAAAATTCAGGGCCAGCAGTTGCCCCCTTGCCACGACGTGCTGAATTGGCAACTGCTGGAACGGAGTTCAACCTAAAAGAGAGCCACGCAAGAAGATGCGCGCATAACCACCCAGCAACGTACGTTCTCCTTGCTGCTCGCAGAACAACTCGCCGCCGCGTGATGACAGCTGTTTTGCATGTAACTCCTGGCGGCCAAGACGCGCCGTCCAATAAGGCATCAGTATGCAATGGGCAGAGCCGGTGACCGGATCTTCGCTGCGATCCATTGAGAAATAACGCGAGACAAAATCCACCTCATCACCCGGAGCCGTGACGATCACGCCGCAACCCACGTGGTCGATCAGCTCGGCGATCGCAGGCTGCACCGCCCTGACCTGCGCCTCATCGGCCAATACCGCCATCAGCGACTGGGCTCGCCACACTTCCTGCGGTTGCACACCGAGCAAAGCGGCCAACTGTGGCGGTTCAGCAATTTTCTGTGGTGGGCGAGAAGGGAAATCCAGGATCAGCCGTTCACCGTCGGCCGCATCGCGTTTGACATACAGCTCACCGCTGGCGGAACGGAAACGGATATCGCTCAACCCCGGGTTGACCACGTTTAACAGCACGTGCGCCGAGGCCAAAGTAGCATGCCCGCACAGATCCACTTCCCGCGTTGGCGTGAACCAGCGGATCGCGTACATATCACCATCCTGCCAGACAAAACTGGTTTCCGGCAGGTTCAGCTCGTTGGCGATGGCCTGCATCTGCGCCGCCTCCTGCGGTTGTTGCAGCAGGCAGACACCGGCCGGGTTGCCCCGCAGTCCCTCGCCGATAAAGGCATCCACATGGAAATAGTTTTCGTTCATCAGCTTTCCCTCAATGCCAAATCAGTAATACACAGGCGGCAGTTAACAGCCCCATCGACACGTTAAAGATTATCCAGGCCTTCTTGCTGCGCAGCAGGCGACCAATCACCGTACCAAAACCTAACCAGATGATCCCAGCCACGATATTGACGGCAAAGATGCCGAAGGCGATAGCCAGAATGGAATGGTTGTACTTGTCCCCCGCCAGGCTAAAGCTCGCCACCGCCCCCAGCGCCATCAGCCAGGCCTTGGGATTGAGGAACTGCAACAGCCAGCCTTGGTACAGACGCACCGGCTTCGGTGGCGGCGCGTCGGTTTCCAGCTTTTCATAGGCCGCCGTCGCCACTTTCCACGCCAGCCACAACAGATAAAGGCTGCCGAGGATTTTCATGATCAGGTGCAAAGAAGGATAAATCAGGATCAGCCCACCCACGCCAAATGCCACCAACACCAAGATACTTTGCATGCCCAGCATGATGCCGATCATCAGCCATAATGAACGCATAAAGCCGAAATTGGCCCCTGAAGTGGTGAGCAACATATTGTTGGGGCCAGGGGTGATCGCGGCCACCCACAGGAAGCCTAGCATCGAAAGAAATAAACTCAGTTCCATGAAGCGGGTGCTCCTCACCCAAATGACTTTTTTTGCAGTATGATTGCTAATACATGTGTTTGAAGCTAACAGTGCGGTTCGGATCACACAATAGCCGCCAACAAGAATTTTATTCATTATGTATGAATCCTTTCGCCCCCTGACCGGGGCCAGTAATCCACACCTGCAAACCCTGCTGCCACGGCTGGTACGCCGCCGCGTACTGCTGCAACCTCATTGGCAACGGCTGGAGTTGCCGGACGGCGATTTCGTCGATCTGGCCTGGAGTGAAGATCCGCAACTGGCGCGCGATAAACCTCGCGTGGTGCTGTTCCATGGGTTAGAGGGTAATTTCTACAGCCCTTACGCACATGGGCTGCTCAATGCCTGGCGCGAGCAAGGCTGGTTGGGCGTGGTGATGCATTTCCGCGGTTGCAGCGGCGTGCCCAACCGTAAGCAACGCATCTACCATTCCGGCGAAACGGAAGATGCCCGCTTCTTCCTGCGCTGGCTGCGTGACAGCTTTGGCGAAGTGCCAACGGCGGCGGTCGGGATTTCCCTGGGCGGCAATATGCTGGCCTATTATCTGGCCCAACAGGGCAATGACAGCCTGCTACAGGCGGCAGTGGTCGTTTCCGCCCCGCTGATGCTGGAACCTTGCTCGCTCCGCATGGAACAGGGATTCTCACGCGTTTATCAGCGCTACCTGCTGGGCCAACTCAAGCAAAATGCCACCCGCAAGCTGCTGCACTACCCAGGCACCTTGCCGTTGGATTTGTCGCAACTGAACAAGCTGCGGCGCATTCGCGAGTTTGATGATGTGATCACCTCGCGCATTCACGGTTTCAGCGACGCGGTCGATTACTATCGCCGCTGCAGCGCCCTGCCGCTGTTGCCGCAGATCACCACACCGCTGCTGATCATTCACGCTAAAGACGATCCATTTATGACCGATGCGGTGATCCCCGACCTCGCCAGCCTGCCGCCTAATATCGAATATCAGCTGACGGAGTGCGGTGGCCACGTCGGCTTTGTCGGCGGCACCTTGAAAAAACCGCAAATGTGGCTGGAGCAACGTATCCCAGCCTGGCTTTCTCCTTTTTTGGAATCCACCAAGTGATTATTCCCTGGCAAGAAATTGAACAAGAGACCCTCAACAGCCTGATCGAATCCTTTGTACTACGCGAAGGAACCGACTACGGCGAGCACGAACGTTCGCTGGAACAGAAGGTCGACGACGTGCACCGCCAGTTGAAAAGCGGTGAAGTGGTGCTGGTGTGGTCAGAGCTACATGAAACCGTCAACATCATGCCTCGCGGGCAGATCCGCGCCGGGCAGGAGGAAATTTAGTCTTATTGCATGCTATGACTGAGGGAAAAAATCAGGTAACAATGCAGTATTGCAAACCAACGCGCACAATTTCGCCTTGGGCGAAAGGGCATCAGCCATACTAAAAATCTTATTCTGAGCCTGCGCATTTAATACGGAGTGACCCTCTATCATGTCTGCCAAACATCCCGTTATCGCGGTGACCGGTTCCAGCGGAGCCGGCACCACCACCACCAGCCTGGCGTTCCGCAAGATTTTTCAGCAGCTAAACCTGCGCGCCGCCCAGCTAGAAGGCGACAGCTTCCACCGTTACACCCGGCCGGAAATGGATGCGGCAATCCGTAAAGCCCGCGATATGGGCCGCCATATCAGCTACTTCGGCCCGGAAGCCAACGACTTTGGCCTGCTGGAGCAGAGCTTTATCGAATACGGCAAGAACGGCACCGGCCGCTCACGTAAATATCTGCATACCTACGACGAGGCAGTGCCTTACAATCAGGTACCGGGCACCTTCACGCCTTGGGAGCCACTGCCCGCCCCGACGGATGTCCTGTTCTACGAAGGGCTGCACGGCGGCGTAGTGGCCGATCAGATTGACGTAGCCAAACATGTCGATCTGCTGGTCGGCGTGGTGCCGATCGTCAACCTGGAGTGGATCCAGAAGCTGATCCGCGATACCGGCGAGCGTGGCCATTCCCGTGAGGCGGTGATGGACTCGGTAGTCCGCTCGATGGAGGATTACATCAGCTACATCACGCCACAGTTCTCACGCACCCATATCAACTTCCAACGCGTCCCGACGGTAGATACGTCCAACCCGTTTGCCGCCAAGGCGATCCCCTCTCTGGACGAAAGCTTGGTGGTGATCCACTTCCGCGGCCTGGATCAGATCGACTTCCCCTACCTGCTGGCAATGCTGCAAGGATCGTTTATCTCGCATATCAATACGCTGGTAGTGCCGGGTGGCAAGATGGGGCTGGCAATGGAGCTGATCATGGCACCGCTGGTGCAACGGCTGATGGAAGGCAAAAAGATCGAATAAGTTATCGGGCGCGGCCAATTACCGAGCCCACCGTCGTTAACGCATCAACAGATGACGGATAAAGCCGACGTGCAGTTTCACCCCAATCTGCATCGCCGCCTCGTCCAGTTTAAAACGGGGATTATGCACGCCGTAGGTGGCACCGATCGCCTCGTTACCGCTGCCGATAAACAGGAAGCACCCCGGCACTTTCTCCTGATAGGAAGAGAAATCCTCACTGCCAAACATCGCGCTGGTCAATTCCCGCAACGCCTGTGGCCCCACGGCCTCGGCCACCACCTCACGCGCAATGGCGCAGGCATCAGGGTGGTTATTGCCGATGGTATAGCCACGCGTCCAGTCAACCTTGTAGCTGGCACCGTGCGCCTGGCTGATCCCAGCGACGGTTTGCTCAACCAGCAACGGTACCCGCTCGCGTACTTCCTGATTATGAGTGCGTAGCGTTCCCGCCAGCCGTGCGCTGTCAGGGATGACGTTATAGCTGTCACCTGCCTGGAAGGTCGCCACCGTCAACACAGGAGCATTTAACGGATCCAGCTTCCGTGCCACGATCTGCTGCAATGCGCTAACGATCTCCGCACCAATCGGCACCGGATCGATACACAGATGCGGCATCGAGCCATGTCCACCCTTACCCTGCAGCACGATGTCGAAGTTATCGCTGGAGCCACTGAACACGCCCTGCTTCATGCCCACCTCACCGGTCGGGAAGTTGGGCATGACATGCAGGCCGAAGATCATCTTCACGCCATCCAGAACCCCCAGGTCTACCAGCTGTTGGGCTCCGCCCGGTGGCACTTCTTCGGCATGCTGGAAGATAAAACGCACCGAGCCTTGCAGCTGCGCCTGCAACTGACACAGCACGCTGGCCGCACCCAGCAACATCGCGCTGTGGGCATCATGGCCGCAGGCATGCATCACCCCTGGCCGGGTCGAGCAGAAAGGTTCGTCGCTTTCTTCCTGGATCGGCAAGGCGTCGATATCGGCGCGCAATGCATAGCACGGCCCCGGCGCTGCGCCCTGCAATTCAGCCACTACGCTATTTGGCGTAGGGCGTGAGATCTTCAACGGGCCAAGGTGGGCCAATTGTGCAGCGATGTAATCTGCCGTCTGCGCCTCTTGAAATGACAACTCTGGATTGGCATGCAGGTGGCGACGCCACTGCAATACCTGTTGTTCCACGTCGGCAATCAGCTGTTCAATGTTCATTTTCATACTCCTTGATTCAGTGCCAGTTGGCGCGCTTTACCTGCCAATGGCAGGATCACCAGCCCGGAAACCACCATAGCCAGTGCCAAAAAGATAAACGTTGTCATGTAGTTGTGGCTGATGGTGATCAAATACCCCATGGCGATAGGGGCCACAAAGCCACCCAAAGTGCCGCCGGTGTTTATCAGCCCCATCGCTGCCCCCATCACTTCCGCAGGCAGGCGCTTCATCGGCAGAGTAAACACCGTGACGAACGAGGCCATCAGGAAGATATAACCCAGGAACAAGAACAGGCTGGCCGTCAGCGCCGATTCGCTGGTAAACACCAACCAGATGCACAAGGCGCTGATCAGGGAACTGAAGAAGATCACCCACGGCTCACGCCCTTGCAGATAGCGCCCGACCAGCCAGCCGGTACCGAGTGAGGAGATCCAGATCCCCAGACCACCGGCGGCGACCACCATGCTGGAGACGTCAATCGGCATTCCGCGCTGCTGTACCAGGAATTTCGGTAGCCAGGCCATCAGGCCGTACGACGGGATGTTGATACAGAAAATCGCCACAAACAGCAGCAGCACGATGGGGTTTTTCAGCAGGGCCTTATAGTTGGCAGCGGCTGCCCCAGCTTTGGCGGGTGCTGCCTGTGGCGGATTGGGAACCAGCCACAAGATGCAGGCGGCAATCACGAATGCCAACAGGCCAAGTGCAGAGAACGACCCACGCCAGCCGATGTGATCCAGGCAGTAGACCGCGACCAGTGGACCGACGGTCATCGCCAACCCGGCGGAAGACAGCAGAATGGACTGCGCGAAGGTGCGCTGTTCCAGTGGGAAATTCGCCACTACCGCCTTGGCACAGGAACACGGATAGCCGGAGTGGCCAATACCCGACAGGAAGCGGAACGTCACCAGCAGGCCCAGGCCGAACCCCAGAATGCCGAAGCACAGGGCAAATCCCCCCAGCAGCAGTAACGAACTGCACAGCACTTTCTTAAAACCAAAGCGGTCATTGAGCCAGCCCGCCGGTATCTGGAACAGGGAATACGCCAGGAAAAACATCCCGGTAATGTAGCCCAGCTGTTCCGGCTGTAGATTGAACTCGCGTTCGATAGGTAACAGCGCAAAACCCATCACGGTTTTATCGATGTACACCACGACATAGCCCACAAACAGCAAAAAAATCATTAGCGAACGATTTTTCATCGCCGATATTCCTTTAAGTTATCACCCAGGCTGCCCACCAGCGTGGCGGGCGTAGTTTAATAATGTGATCCAGGTCACTTTATAGTTTTAATAACAGTCACTTACAATAACATGCTGAAATTATCGCCTTTTGCCGGGCGGCATAAGATACAATTTTGTAAGGGGTGATGCTTTTTATTGATAGGGTGGGGAATGCGCTATTTACCGAAGTTACAGCAGTTGAAAGTCTTCCAGCAGGTGATCCGCAGTGGCAGTATTCGCGGGGCGGCGCGCGCGCTGGAGCAATCTCAACCGGCGGTGAGCCGCACCATCCGTGAACTGGAACAGATCCTGGAAACCCAGTTGATCAATCGTAGCAGTCAGGGAATGACGCTGACCGAAACCGGCCGCGCCTTCGCCCTGCGAATGCAGTTGATCCTGGAGGAATTGCAGCGCGCCGCCGACGAGATCCAGCAGTTGAATCAGCATTCACAAGGCAACGTCGCCATCGGCTGCTCTTCGCTACTCGCCCTCACGGTATTACCGGAGCTGGTCGAAGCCTTCAAACAGCCGTTTCCGCAGGCCAATCTCCTGATCCGCGAGGCGCAGCTTTCTACGCTGCTGCCAGCATTGCGCGAAGGCCGCCTGGATTTTGCCGTGGGTACCGTCAGCCCGGAACTGCCTCTGGAGGATCTGGTGCGTGAACCGCTGTTCAACGCCTCTTTTTGCATTATCGCACGCCAGGGGCACCCACTGGCGCAGGCCACCTCGCTGGACGAGCTGCGTGAGGCCAAGTGGTTATTACCGGAAACCGATATGGGGTATTACCAGCAGTTGCGCGCGGTGTTAGGCACCTTCTATCAGCAATTGAGTCGTTCGCCCATTCGCTCGGACTCGGTGACCTGTGGCTTGAATATGGTGTTGGAGGCGGATTATTTGACTATCGTGGCGCGGGCGATGAGTGCACCGTTCCATTTGCAGCATCGGCTGGTGGCATTGCCTATCGACACGCTGCCGCAGGCTCAATACTGCGTGCTGTATTCACAGAAATCGCCGCTAACCGTGACGGCACGGCGATTTCTTGATTTATTGCGTGCCCACTGCCTGCGCTACCCTTGGTAGGATCAGGCCACTTCGCGGATTTCGAAGCTGTGGGTGATGCTGGCGGCTTTACCCAACATCAAGGAGACGGAGCAGTATTTCTCGGCGGAAAGATCCACCGCGCGCTCTACAATCTTATCGGTCAGCCCTTTGCCGGTGACAATAAAATGCAGATTGATATGGGTAAACAGACGTGGCGCTTCTTCACGACGCTCGGAGGTCAGTTTTACCTCGCAGTCACGCACATCGTTACGCCCTTTTTGCAGGATCGACACCACATCGATGGCGCTACAGCCGCCGACGGACATCAACACCATTTCCATCGGGCTTGGCGCTTTATCGCCCGCGTTGCCATCCATCAAAACCTGGTGGCCGGACGCAGACTCACCCAGGAATGTCAGTCCTTCTACCCACTTAACTCTTGCCTGCATGTTACACACTCCGGTTAATTTCTTAAAAACAGGGTACGCTTTCGCATACATTCTGGCAACGTAACCTGATGCTAATCATGCTGAAGCGAGACAACACAAGACACCCGCCTCACTCTGTGCTACAAACAGAGCCGCAATAACTCTTTCCAGGTCACCGATTTCAGGGATACGTCCAAGGAAAGGCCCCTATATTGGTTTGTTAACAGAATGTAGCTTGCAGCTCTCCCTGCAAGTTAATATGCTAGAGCACAAGCGTATTTCTATAACACGCCTCAAAACCTGTTGATAGCCACAATTAAAACACCGGGCTATAAGCACGTTTTACAGGGAACTCTGACCCCTGTGATACAAGGCAGCGATAACAACAGAGGATAACAGCGAATGGTTCTCGGCAAACCGCAAACAGACCCGACTCTCGAATGGTTCCTGTCTCATTGCCATATCCACAAATATCCATCGAAGAGTACGCTGATTCACCAAGGTGAAAAGGCCGAAACGCTTTACTACATCGTCAAAGGCTCCGTTGCGGTGCTGATTAAAGATGAAGAAGGCAAAGAGATGATCCTGTCCTACCTTAACCAGGGGGATTTCATCGGCGAGCTTGGATTATTTGAAGAAGGCCAGGAGCGTAGCGCCTGGGTAAGGGCCAAAACTGCCTGTGAAGTGGCTGAAATTTCCTACAAGAAATTCCGCCAACTGATCCAGGTTAACCCGGATATCCTGATGCGCCTGTCCGCACAGATGGCTAACCGCCTGCAAGTCACCTCAGAGAAAGTGGGTAACCTCGCCTTCCTTGACGTTACCGGCCGCATTGCACAGACCTTGCTGAACCTGGCAAAACAACCTGATGCCATGACTCACCCAGACGGTATGCAGATCAAAATCACCCGCCAGGAAATTGGCCAAATCGTCGGTTGCTCACGTGAAACCGTCGGTCGTATTTTGAAAATGCTCGAAGATCAAAACCTGATCTCCGCGCACGGCAAAACCATTGTCGTGTACGGTACGCGTTAATCCCCAGGGAAACGGTGCAGCAATGCGCCGTTTCTTTACCTACTGAATAGCCAACCATGTGGCGCCGCCTGATCTACCACCCGGAAGTCAACTACGCACTGCGGCAAACGCTGGTGTTGTGCCTGCCGGTGGCGTTTGGTTTGTTGATTGGCAACCTGCAACTCGGCATGCTGTTCTCGTTGGTGCCCGCCTGCTGCAACATTGCCGGGCTGGATACGCCACACAAACGCTTTTTCAAACGCCTGGTTGTAGGCGGCTCCCTGTTCGCACTCAGCAGCCTTCTGCTGCAACAAGCCCTACTGTGGGATCTACCACTACCCTTGCTGATGCTGGGAATGGCGCTGTTGCTCGGCGTCAGCGGAGAAATCAGCCCGCTGCATGCACGCCTGCTGCCAGCCGCACTGGTTGCCGCCATCTTTTCCCTCAGCATGGTAGGTACCGTGCCAATCTGGCACGCCCCTTTACTGTATATCGTCGGCACCGCCTGGTACGGGCTGTTTACCTGGGCCTGGTTCAAGCTGTGGAAAGAGCAGCCGATGCGCGAATCCCTAAGCCAGTTGTATATGCAGTTGGCCGACTATTTTGAAGCCAAATACTCATTACTGACGCAGCATACCGATCCAGAAACTGCCCTGCCGCCGCTGTTGCAACGCCAGCAGAAAGTAATGGATCTGATCAGTCTGCTATACCAACAGCTGAATTTCCTGCCCCATGCCAATAACCTGGAGCAAAAGCGCCTGCAACGTACGTTTCAGGTGGCGCTCGATTTGCAGGAGCACATCACCGTCAGCCTGCATCTGCCGGAAGAAGTGCAAAAACTGGTGGAGCAAAGCCAGGCCGAAGCGATTATCCGCCGCAACGCCCAGGTGATCGCTACGCGCCTGCGGGTGGTGGCCGACGATATTCTCTATCATCGGCACTCTGCGCGTTTCAGCATGAAGAATGAGCTGGCGGCGCTGGAAAAAGTAGCCTCACAGCACGCCGATAACCCGGTTGGCCAGTTCTGCTATTACCACTTCAGCCGCATCGCGCGCCTGCTACGCACTCAGCACCCACTGTACCGTCGCAATCTGATGGCCAACCAGTCACGGTTGCCGTTTTGGCCTGCGGTGGTGAGCTATCTGTCGTTTAAATCCAACGCCCTGCGCAACGCCGCCAGGCTGGGGGTCATTCTGGCGGCAGGCAGCAGCCTGGGCATGCTGTTCAACCTGCCAAAACCCTATTGGATCTTGCTGACTATCATGCTGGTCAGCCAAAACGGCTATAACGCCACACGGGTGAGGATCCAGCACCGTGCCCTCGGCACGTTGGCCGGGCTAGTGATTGCCGCTGGGCTGTTACAACTACAGATGCCGGAAAGCGTGACGCTGAGTATCATGTTGGCCATCACCCTGGCGGCCTATCTGATCTTGCGTAAAAACTACGGGCTGGCGGTGATGGGCTTCACCGTGACCGCCGTCTATACTTTGCAGCTCCTGGCGCTGAATGGCACCCATTTCCTGGTTCCCCGCCTGATCGATACCCTTATCGGCTGCGTACTGGTGTTTGGCGGCACGATCTGGCTATGGCCGCAGTGGCAGAGTGGCCTGCTGCGTAAAAACGCCCATCAGGCTCTGGAGCACGATCAGACAGCACTGCGCTTATTGTTGGAAGAACAGGAACCGGACCCCAGCGAACTGGCCTACACGCGTATGCAGGTCAATCAGGCGCATAATGCCCTGTTTACCTCGCTCAATCAGGCGATGCAGGAACCGGGGTTTGAATCGAATTATCTGGCAGATATGCGGCTGTGGATCACCCATAACCAGTTTATTGTTGAACACCTGAATGCGATGACCATTCTAGCGCGCGAGCACTATATGCTGACGCCAAAGCTGGCTCAGGAGTATCTGCAGACTTGTGAAATCGCCTTGCAGAGCTGCCAGCAGCGGTTGGAATATGACGGCCCGAGTACCAGCAACAGCATCATGCAGCCGCCGGACCTGCATCCGGACATGCCGGTCACCGAGATGGAACGCCACCTGCGGCGGATCCTTTCTCACCTGACCGTGATGCATACCATCTCGTCACTGGCGTGGCGCCAGCGCCCACACCATGGGATCTGGTTGAAGCGCAAACTGCGGGAAAGCTGAGGTTAGCGGGACCGCAGCCCCGCATACTTGATTAGCCGTTAATCACATCCTGTACGGCCAATTCGAACAGCGCCATGCCTTCGTCGATATCTTTCAGCTCAACCACCAACGAAGGGGCAAAACGGATCACGTTTGGCCCAGCGTTGAGGATCATCAAACCGCGGGCGGCAGCTGCAGTGAGAAAATCGCGCGCTTTGCCGTGATAGCCCGCTTTCAGTTCCGCGCCAATCAACAGCCCCATGCCACGAATATCGCTGAACACATCGTATTTCTTACCGATCTCCTGCAAAACCTGAACAAACAGCCCACGACGCTGCTCAATCCCGCTTAGCACCTCTGGCGTGTTGATCACGTCCAACGCTGCCTCTGCCACTGCACAGGCCAGTGGGTTGCCGCCGTAGGTAGTACCGTGAGTGCCAACCTGCATCACCGAGGCGATCTCTTCGGTGGTCAGCATCGCGCTCACCGGGAAACCGCCGCCCAGCGCTTTGGCGGTGGTGAGGATGTCTGGCGTAATGCCGTAATGCATATAGGTAAACAGCTTGCCACTGCGGCCCATACCGCTTTGCACTTCATCAAAGACCAGCAGCGCCTGATGTTGGTCGCAGAGTTCACGTACGCCCTTGAGGAAGACAGGATCGGCGGCGGTAATACCCCCTTCGCCCTGGATAGGCTCCATCACTACCGCACAGGTGTGATCGTCCATCACCGCTTTCACTGCGGCCAGATCGTTGAAGGGCACATGTACGATATCGGCCGGTTTCGGCCCAAAACCGTCGGAATATTTTGGCTGTCCACCCACGGAAACGGTGAACAGCGTACGGCCATGGAAAGCGTTATTAAACGCGATAATCTTGGTCTTATACGGGCTATGACGGGAGATGGCGTAATGACGAGCGAGCTTGAAAGCCGCTTCGTTAGCCTCCGCACCGGAATTGGCGAAAAACACCCGGTCGGCGAAGGTGGCAGCGATCAATTTGCTGGCCAGGCGCAGCGCGGGCTCATTGGTGAACACGTTGCTGGTATGCCATAAGGTTTCGCCCTGCTGTTTTAAAGCCTCAACCAGTGCCGGATGGCAGTGCCCCAACGCAGTCACCGCGATACCACCAGAGAAGTCGATATACTCTTTCCCCTGCTGATCCCATACGCGGCTCCCCTTACCCTTCACCGGCACAAACTGGGCGGGTGCATAAACAGGCAGGATAACCTGATCAAAGGTGCTGCGGGTGACTGCGGTTTTTTCGGTCATTACTGGCTCCAGGCGGCTAACTATCAAGTGAAAATATAATCACAAAATATGCATAAAAAACCAACCAAGGGCAAGCTTAAAAAGCCACTAACGGCTAACTTCCAAGGAAATTACCCAGCAGTTGGTGCCCTTGCTCGCTGAGAATGCTCTCAGGGTGGAACTGCACGCCTTCCAGCGCCAGCGTCCTATGGCGGATCCCCATGATCTCATCCCGTTCGCCGTCACGTTCGCTCCAGGCGGTCACCTCAAAGCAATCCGGCAACGTCGCAGCGTCCAGGATCAGCGAGTGGTAGCGGGTGACGGTCAGCGGATTATTCAATCCCTTGAACACGCCGAGATTATGATGGCGGATGGCAGAGGTTTTGCCGTGCATCACCTCCCGGGCACGAACCACGTCGGCACCAAATGCCTGGCCCAATGCCTGATGACCGAGGCAGACCCCAAGGATCGGCAACTTACCGGCAAAATGGCGAATTGCGGCCAGCGAGATGCCCGCCTCGTTCGGCGTACAGGGGCCAGGGGAGATCACCAGATGCTGCGGTGCCAGCCGCTCAATATCGGCCAGTTGCAGTTCATCGTTACGCTTCACCAGCACTTCTGCACCCAGTTCGCAGAAGTACTGATAGAGGTTGTAGGTAAAAGAGTCGTAGTTATCGATCAGCAGCAGCATGTTTAAATTAACTTCGTGATTAAGGCTCGTTACGGCAGATATTGATTTGGGCCGATGACACAGGCCTTGCTGGAGTTTAACGCCCATAGCGGTGTGGAGCACAGGCTAATTTTCTGACTTAAAGCACTTTAAATCAGTAAAAAAGAGAATACCCTACTCCGGCTCGCGATGTAGCCCGTTCAGATAATCAGTGGGTTAATGTTCGATCCTGCACATTCAGCAACATTGCCACTTTGTCATCAGCCCGAAGCGACAAGGACACTCAACCCGGTGCCATAGGTAACAATCGTCATGAATTACGTTGAAACCATAAGAAAGAAAATAGGCCACGATTTGCTGTTGCTGGCAGGTGCCAATGTTGTCATAACGCGTGATGATGGCTGCATTCTTCTTCAGCTGCGCCGTGATGGTAGCTATGGGTTGCCTGGCGGCTTGCTTGAACCTGGGGAGTCACTCTTGCAGTGCGCCATTCGCGAAACCTATGAAGAGTGTGGGGTGATTTTTTCTGACATGCAGTTCGTTGCGGTTTTCTCTGGGGATGAGTATACGTTCACGCTGGCCAACGAAGACCAAATTAATGTTATCACCGCCGTATACTCCGCAGAGTTAAAAGATGGCCGTGGAGAGATTGTCATTAATGATGATGAAAGTGAGGAGCTTAGCTTTTTTAGCCCCCTTGCCCTGCCTCATAATATGGATGAGGAATATCGGGTCTATATCGGGGCCTACCTTACAAGCATCATTAAGCATAGACCTGTCTAAGTAGGCGCTGCATGCAGCGCCCCAACGTTAGAGTTCACAGACCTACTTCTTACGGCCACCCATGATCGAGCCTAAAACGCCGCGCAGGATCTGGCGGCCCAGATCGCGAGCCATGCTCTTGGCGGCGGTCTGTACGATGCCGTCGTGTTTACCGCCGCGTGGCCCCGTGGAACCAAACAGGATCTCGTTCAAGCCGCCCATCAAGCCACCACCGCTTTCCTGCCCTGCGGCCGGTTTCTGAGCCGGTTGCCCGGGCTGTGGCGTACCCACAGTGGCAAAACCGCCTGCGGCCAGTTTTTCATAGGCAGATTCACGATCCACCATATCTTCATAACGGCCATAGAGCGGAGATTTATTGATGGCGCTGTTCATCCCTTCCGCCCCCAGCATGCCCATTTTCGATTCCGGTGCGATCACCATCGCACGCTCCACCACGTTCGGCCGCCCTTTCTCATCCAGGAAGGAGACTAGTGCCTCGCCCACGCCCAATTCGGTGATTGCCGTTTCCGCATCAAATTCTGGATTGGCGCGCATGGTTTGTGCCGCCGCCTTCACCGCTTTCTGATCGCGTGGTGTAAAGGCCCGCAGCGCGTGCTGGACACGGTTACCCAACTGCCCCAGGACACTGTCCGGGATATCCAGCGGGTTCTGGGTGACAAAGTAGATGCCCACGCCTTTGGAACGGATCAGGCGAACCACCTGTTCAATTTTGGTCAGCAATGCCGGTGGCGCATCGTTAAACAGCAGGTGGGCTTCGTCGAAGAAAAATACCAGCTTTGGCTGTTCCGGATCGCCTACTTCCGGCAAATGCTCAAACAGCTCCGCCAGTAGCCACAGCAAAAACACCGCATACAGCTTCGGCTGGTTAATCAGCTTATCCGCCGCCAGCAGGTTGATGATGCCGTGCCCGTTGGCATCGGTTCTCATCAGATCGTTGATATCCAACATCGGCTCGCCAAAGAACTGATTGGCACCCTGCTGTTCCAGCGTTAGCAAACCACGCTGTATCGCCCCGACTGAGGCCGAAGAGATGTTGCCGTACTGAGTTTGGAACTGTTTGGCGTTATCCCCGACGTACTGCACCATCGCCCGCAGGTCTTTCATATCCAACAGCAGTAAGGCGTTGTCATCGGCGATCTTGAACACCAACTGCAGCACACCGCTTTGCACCTCATTCAGATCCAGCAGGCGGCCAAGCAGCAGCGGGCCAAGATCGGAAATGGTGGCACGGATGGGATGGCCCTTTTCGCCAAAAATATCCCAAGGGATCATCGAACAGGCTTGAGGCTGCCAGTCGGTAACGCCAATCGCCGCCAGCCGCGCCTGCAACTTCTCGGAGGGACCCCCTTCGGCCGCAATACCCGACAGATCGCCTTTAACGTCCGCCAGGAAGACCGGAATGCCAATGCGCGAGAACTGTTCCGCCATCTTTTGCAGGGTGACGGTCTTACCCGTACCGGTCGCCCCGGTGATCAACCCATGGCGGTTGGCCAGGGCGGGTAAAATGACCAGATCCTGCACCGGTTTCCCGTCTTTCATCGCTTTGGCAATAATCCGTGCTTCGCTCATTTGCTGTTCCTATGACCCAGTACGGCGCGAATGCGCCCGTTGATGTAATCAAGGCTATAAGCGCGACGTAAACCCGTCAAGGACAAACAAAAAAGGCACCGTTAAGGTGCCCTCAGATTGATGAAATAACGGCAATATTGCTGAATGGGTTTTGAATTTGCCCAGCATGCATACAGCGCCTAAGCAATAATGTTATCCGCGTAAGCCCAGCTCTTCTTTCAGCGATTTGAGATAGCGGCGGCTGACCGGTACCGGCTCCCCCACCGACATAATCATTTCCGCCGTGCCACTTTCTTCAAAACGGATCTCTTTGACCTGCTCAAGATTCACCAGATATTGCCGGTGGCAGCGCACCAATGGCGTGCGGCTTTCCAGCGTGCGCAGCGTCAGTTCGGTGAAACACTCCATGCCGTCATTGCGTACCACATACACCCCGGTCGAGCGTGAGCGGATGGCAATCACCTCGTCGAAACGCAGCAGGTAAATCCGGCTGTGGCCGGTGCAGGGGATGTATTTCAGGTAGCCCGCGCTTTCATCCAACGCCGCAATATTCTGCGGAGCACGGCGCTGATGCAGGCGCTGCAGGGTTTTATTCAGCCGAGTCGGCTCCGCCGGTTTCAGCAGGTAATCAAACGCATGCTGCTCGAAGGCCTGCACCGCGTATTCGTCATAGGCCGTCAGAAACACGATGTAGGGCATACGGTTCGGATCGAGCATGCCAACCATTTCCAATCCGCTGATACGCGGCATCTGGATGTCCAGGAACACCACGTCCGGCTGCAAACGGTGAATTTGGCTGATGGCCTCAATGGCATTGGCGCATTCACCAATAATGGTGATGCCCTCTTCCTCTTCCAGCAGGTGGCGCAAGTTATCGCGGGCAAAGGGCTCGTCATCAACAATCAGTACGTTCAACATCAAGCAGCCCTCGCCAAGGGAACGTTAAGGGTGATGCAGGTATAGGCTTCAGGTTCGCAGGTGACCTGCACGCCATAATCTTCACCATAGCGCACGCGGATACGCCGATCGACCAGGTTCATCCCCAACCCGCTGCCACCGGTTTGTTGACGGAACAGCCCGGCATTATCCGTTACCTGCAACAGCAAGTGATCGCCTTCCAGGCGGGCACCAATATCGACACGGCCAATCCCCAACAGATGCGAAGTGCCGTGCTTGATGGCATTTTCCACAATCGGCTGCAGCGAGAACGCCGGTAAACGCACTGCCAGCAACTCTTCCGGCAGCGAAACGGTGATCTCCAGCCGATCGGCAAAGCGGGCCTTTTCGATCTGCAGATAGGCGTTCACATGTTCGATCTCGTCCGCCAGGCTCACCTCATCGTCGGAACGCTTGAGGTTTTTGCGGAAAAAGGTCGACAGATACTGCACCAGTTCGCAGGCACGGTCGCCATCACGGCGGATCACCGCCACCAGCGTATTCAGGGCGTTGAACAGGAAATGCGGGTTCACCTGCGCATGCAGCAGTTTGATTTCCGACTGGGCCAACAGCTGTTTATGGCGCTCATATTGCCCGGCCATGATTTGCGCCGACAACAGGCTGGCAATCCCTTCCCCCAGCGTGCGGTTGATGGTGCTAAACAGCTTGGTCTTGGGTTCATACAGTTTGATGGTGCCAATCACTCGCTGGTTTTCTCCGCGCAGTGGGATCACCAGTGTCGAACCTAGTTTGCAATTGCCGTTGATGGAGCAGCAGTAAGAAAGCTCATTGCCGTCGGCATACACCACCTCGTTGTTATCGATGGCGCGATGGGAGTGGACCGAGGAGATCGGAGTACCCGGCAGATGGTGGTCGTCACCAATGCCGATAAAAGCCAGCAGCTTGTCACGATCGGTGATCGCCACGGCGCCGATGCCCAGCTCCTGATAGACCACTCGCGCCACCTTCATGCTGTTTTCCTGGTCAAACCCCTGGCGCAGAATACCCTCGGTACGTTCGGCAATCTTCAACGCCTTGGAGGAGAAGGCACTGGTGTATTTCTCAAACATCGCCCGCCGATCGAGCAAGATCTGCATAAACATGGCGGCGCCGACGGTATTGGCGATCAGCATCGGCAGGACGATATGCTCCACCAGCAGCACCGCTTCGGGGAACGGACGCGCAACGATCAGGATAATCGCCATTTGCAGCACTTCTGCCACCAGCGCAATCCCGGCGACAAACAGCGGGTTGAACAGCAGATCGATACGCCCGCGCCGCATGGCAATACTGTGCACTATGCCGCCAACCAGCCCTTCAGCCACCGTGGAGATCGCACAGGCGACGTCTGTCATGCCCCCCAGCGTATAACGATGCAGGCCACCCGTCAGGCCAACCAGAAAACCAACGGAAGGCCCACCCAGCAGCCCGCCCAACACGGCGCCGATGGCGCGGGTATTGGCGATGGAGTCCTGAATATGCAGGCCAAAGTAGGTGCCCATAATGCAGAACACCGAGAAAATGACGTAGCACAGCAGCTTGTGCGGCAGACGGATGGTCACCTGCATCAGCGGAATAAACAGCGGCGTCTTGCTCAGCAGATAGGCAATGACGAGGTACACGCACATCTGCTGTAGCAGCAGTAACACCTGGTTAAATTCGTACATAAAAACGGCTCATCCTGAACAACGGAGCGATCGACAAGTGCCGGGTATCCGGTCTGGTTTTAGGCGGGCAATTAAATCACGTGGGATCGAAAAAAACAGTGATGCAGGCAAACATTCAGGAGGGAAAAGCAGGCCGGCCCCCAGCTAGAGACCGGCTTGGGTGATTTATGGCAGCACTTTGGCCGACAGGATCACGATAGGTTTGCTCGGGACATTCTGGTAAGGACCGACGTTGCCGGTGGGTACCTGGGAGATTTTATCTACCACGTCCATCCCTTTAACGATCTTGCCAAACACCGCGTAGCCAAAATCACGCTGGCCATGATCGAGGAACGCATTGTCTGCCACGTTCAGGAAGAACTGGCTGGTGGCGCTGTCTTTATCGGCGGTACGCGCCATGGAAATGGTGCCACGCAGGTTACGCAGGCCGTTGTCGGCTTCGTTCTTGATCGGTGCATTGGTGGTTTTCTGCTGCATATCCGCAGTAAAACCGCCGCCCTGAACCATGAAACCTGGGATCACGCGGTGGAAAACGGTGTTGTTGTAGTAACCGCTGTTCACGTAGTCAATAAAGTTCTTGGTTGAGACCGGTGCCTTCTGACTGTCGAGCGCCAATTCGATATTCCCTGCCGAGGTGGTCAGCATGACGTGGGTTTCACCGGCGGCTAATGCGGCGGGTGCCATGGCTGTCAGGGAACACAGCGCAACGAAGGTCACTAAAGTACGTTTGAACATGAACGGGTCCTTTCTTTGAGATACAAACAACGGAAAGCGCTTTGATTCTAAAGAGCTGCGCCCGGCAGCGCCAGCCATTTACCTATATTTACTCAATTGCCGGACGTTTCTGAGTGCGCCCGGTTTTTTCCTGCCGACAGTATGATCCCCGTACTGATTTTTGCCAAGCCGATCACGCATTATTTGCCGATTTTCGCCCTTCAGCGGTTTTTGCGACACAAATCCCGGTTTGGATCTGCAATCCAGCTAGGCTAAACAAATGAGAGCGCTCTCATTTGCGCTGATAACCATAATAATACTGGAGAGCAATGATGAAGAAGATAGTGCTGTGCTGTGCCGCGGGGATGTCTACCAGCATGCTGGTCAAACGCATGCAAACCGAAGCGCAAAAGCGCGAACTGGCCGTGGAGATTGTGGCGGTACCGGCTGCGGATTTTGAAGCCGAGCTGCCAACCGCCAGCGTGGTGTTGTTGGGGCCACAGGTGAAGTACGAACTGGCCCGCTTCAGCCAGCTTGCCGGGCCGCATGGCCTGCAGGTCGCCGTCATCGACATGATGGATTACGGCACCCTGCGCGGTGACAAGGTATTAGACCAAGCCCTCAGCCTGATCGCCTGACGCCGCGGAGAACCCCATGAGCCTTTACGCTTCCCTGATGCGCGTGGTCGAAAGCCATATCGCGCCACTGGCTGGCCGGATCGGTAGCCAGCGCCATATTATTGCCATTCGTGACGGTTTTATCAGCGCCATGCCGTTTTTGATCGTCGGCAGTATCATGCTGATCGTCGCCAACCCGCCGTTTGACGCGACCACTACCTCCAGCTTTGGGCAAGCCTGGTTAGGGTTCGCCAAGAAGCATTGGGGCACCATCACCATGCCGTTCTTTATGACCATGGGGTTGATGAGCGTATTTGTCTCTATTGGTACCGCCTACAGTCTGGCAAAACACTACAAAATGGACGCCCTGACCGCGGCGCTGCTGTCGCTGATGGCATTCCTGCTGGCTTCTGCGCCACAGGTCGACAACAAGATGTCCCTCGATTTTCTAGGTGGCCAGGGGGTATTCACTGCCCTTATCTGCGCCATTTGGTCGGTCGAACTGATCCGCCTGCTGAAAAAGTACAACATCACCATTCGCATGCCGGAACAGGTTCCTCCTGCCATTGCCCGTTCGTTTGAACTGCTGTACCCGGTGGTGGGCATTCTGTTGACGGTCTACCCCGTCAGCCTCCTGATGCAGAGCGAATTCCAACTGCTGCTGCCCGCCGCGATTATGCAGGTGTTCCAGCCGCTGATTTCCGTCGGCGATACGCTACCAGCCATCCTTCTGGCGGTGCTGATTGCCAACCTGCTGTGGTTTGCCGGTATTCACGGCGACAACATCGTGACCGGCCTGCTGAACCCAATCTTTATGGCTAACCTGGCCACTAACGCCGCGCTGGTCGCCAACGGTGCAGCCATGACCCAAACGCTGACCGCGCCATTCTGGTCTTTCTATGTCTGTATCGGCGGCTCTGGCTCCACGCTGGTGTTGGCCTTCCTTTATCTGCGCAGCCGCTCCATTCATCTGCGCACCATCGGCAAGCTTAGCGTGGTCCCGGCGGCCTTCAATATCAACGAACCGCTGCTGTTCGGTTCGCCGGTGGTGATGAACCCAACGCTGTTTATCCCGTTGATTGTGGTGCCGATGGTTAACGCCACTCTGGCTTATTTCGCCCTGCACTGGGACATGGTGGATAAAATGGTGGCGATGGCCCCCTGGACCGCTCCGGCACCGCTGGGAGCGATGATCTCCGCCTCCTGGGATATCCGTGCCGCCGTATTGGTGCTGGTGCTGATGGTGATAGACCTGGCGATCTGGCTGCCGTTCTTCAAAGTGTATGAAAAACAACTATTGGCGCAGGAACACGAGCAAGCCGAGGCTGAACGCGAAGCCAGCAACGCCGCCGCCGCACAGTAACAGGAGAGATAACGTGACTGAACTGATGGCTGAAGTCAGCCAGGATTTTGAAAGCACCATTATGGAGCTGCTGGTATTTGCCGGTAGCGCCCGCAGCAGCGCGCTGATGGCTTTGCAACAGGCCCGTGCCGGTGATTTCACCGGTTCCGCCGAGCATATGGCCGAATCCAAGCAGGCGGTGAAGCAGGCGCATCGCATTCAGACCCAACTGATCGGCATGGACGAAGGCTGCGGCAAACTGGCCATCACCCTGATCACCGTACACGCGCAGGATCACTTGATGAACGCCATGGTCATTCAGGATCTGGCCGATGACATGATCGAACTTTATCGCCGTCAGGTGCAATTGGAGGCCCGCTCATGAGCGCATTAAAAATTGCCATTATTGGCGGTGGTAGCAGCTACACGCCGGAACTGGTGGAAGGCCTGATCCTGCGAATTGAAGAGTTGCCGGTGACCGAGCTGGCGTTGGTGGACGTTGAGCCTGGCCGGGAGAAGGTCGAGATCATTGCCGCATTAACCCAGCGTATGCTGGCCCGTAACGGCCTGGAGCAGGTAAAGGTCAGCGTGCATTTCAACCTGGACGAGGCCATTCGCGGTGCCAGTTTCGTCCTCACCCAGTTCCGCGTGGGTCAGTTGCCTGCCAGAGCAGCCGACGAACGCCTAGGCCTGAAATACCAACTGATCGGCCAGGAAACTACCGGCGTTGGCGGTTTTGCCAAGGCGTTGCGCACCATCCCGGTGATGCTGAATATCGCCCGCAAGGTTGAACAGCTGGCACCCGATGCCTGGATCATCAACTTTACCAACCCGGCCGGTATCGTGACCGAAGCCGTTTCGCGTTATACCAAGGCGAAAATTATCGGCCTGTGTAACGTGCCGATCAGCATGCATCACATGATCGCCAATATGCTGAAGGCCCCTTACGCCGAGGTACAGCTGCAATTTGCCGGGTTGAACCACATGGTGTGGGTCCACCAGGTGCTGCAAAACGGCAAGGACGTGACCGGCAAAGTGATCGACATGCTGTGTGACGGTGCCGCGCTGACCATGAACAACATCAAGGAAGAACCTTGGCCGCCGGAATTCCTGCGCGCCGTTGGGGCGATCCCCTGCCCTTACCACCGCTACTTCTATCAGACCAAAGAGATGCTGGCGGAAGAGATTGCCGCCGCAGCCGAACGCGGTACCCGTGCCGAACAGGTGATGAAAGTAGAGAAGGAGTTGTTCGAGCTGTATGCAGACCCACATCTCGACAGCAAACCTGAGCAGCTCAGTTTCCGTGGCGGTTCGTTCTATTCCGAAGTGGCGCTGGAGCTGATCAGGGCCATTCACAACAATCTCGGCACGCAATTAGTGGTCAATACCGCAAACCGTGGCGCTATTCGCGGTTTGCCAGACGATGCTGTGATAGAAACCAACTGTATCGTCGATGCTCAGGGCGCCCATCCACTGACGTTTGGCCAACTGCCGGATTCGATGCATGCGCTGACCCAGCAGGTTAAAGCCTATGAACGCCTGACGATCGAAGCCGCCGTGCATGGCGATCGCCGCAGTGGGCTGCTGGCACTGGTCACCAATCCTCTGGTCGCCAACGCCCAAATTGCCCAGCCGCTGCTGGAAGAAGTGCTGGAGGTGAATAAAGCCTATTTGCCGCAGTTTAACGCATAACCATCAACATTGGGTTCGGCTCGCCGGACCCACTTATCTCCTGTAATCTGATCAAGTGGGGGGATAAGCCCCTAATCAGGAGCAGTAACATGGTGACACTGGAAGATGTCGCAGCGATAGCGGGCGTATCCCGCGCGACTGTGTCACGCGTGGTCAACGGCGATAACAAGGTCAAAGCGCTCACCCGCGAGAAGGTCAAACGGGCGGTGGCCGAACTGGGCTATACCCCCAACCCGGCAGCCAGGGCGTTGGCGTCCAGCCAAAGTAACACCTTGGGCCTGGTCACCACCTCATACCGAGGGGGCTTCTTTGGCGCCCTGATGGATTTCGTCCAAACCGAAGCCGAGTCCAACGGTAAACAGCTGCTGGTGACCCAAGGCCGTAACAGTGCGGAAAATGAACTGCTGGCGATCCAACGCCTGTTCAGCCTGCGTTGCGACGGCGTGATCCTGCACGTGCGCTGCCTCAGCGATGATCGGTTACGCCAGTTGGCTGCCGAACAGCGCTCCTTTGTGCTACTGGATCGCCTGGTCCCTGGCCTGGAAGATCGCTGTGTCACCTTCGATCACGTTTACGCCAGCCAGCTTGCTACCCAGCAGTTGATCGACGCGGGCCATCGGCGCATTGCCTGTATCAGCGGCCCAGCCCAGCGAGCCTCCAGCCAACAGCGATTGCAAGGGTTCCTCAATGCGATGCAGGCCGCCAATCTGCAACCGCTAGGCTGCCCGGAAGGGGTGTATGACCTGGAAAGCGGCTACCAGTGCGCTGACCAGCTTCTGCGCGCCAAAGCGCTGCCTACGGCGATCTACTGCTGCAACGAAGAAATGGCAATGGGTGCCCTGCTGGCGATTAATGAACGACATCTGCGCGTACCGCAGGATATCTCATTGATCTGCTATGACAGCGGCGAGCGGGCGCCTTTTGTCCGCCCGGCGCTCACCAGCGTGCATTTCCCCATTACCGAGATGGCGCAATATGCCGCTCGTCTGCTGATAGATCCACTGACCGCACCGGTGAGCTTTGAGCCGACCATCATCCAGCGTGATTCGATCGCCACACCCGGTAGCTGATCACATAAAAATCTAAAAACCTTTCATCCCTTGCATCAAAAAATCGATGCTCGTCACATAAACTCCCGTTGTCTATGCTAGGATCCGCCTCCTGGTGGCCTGATCGGGATCTTTTCCAGTTTTTACCAGGAAAAACCTGCGGCCTTATGCCAGCTTTAAACCCTAGGGATTTCAGGTTACAGCCTGACAGCCCACGGGTATAAACCACAACAAAGATAATCAGGCCTAAATACATGAATGACAGCAACCGCATCCGGCTAACCTGGATCAGCTTCTTCTCTTATGCGCTGACCGGTGCATTAGTGATCGTCACAGGGATGGTGATGGGAAACATCGCAGAGTATTTCAATCTGCCAGTTTCCAGCATGAGCAATACCTTTACCTTCCTTAACGCGGGTATTTTGATTTCAATCTTCCTTAATGCCTGGTTGATGGAAATCATTCCGCTGAAACGTCAGCTGATCTTTGGCTTTATCCTGATGCTGCTGGCCATCGCCGGGCTGATGGTGGGCAAAAGCCTGACCCTGTTCTCGCTGTGCATGTTTGTGCTCGGCGTGGTCAGCGGTATCACCATGTCGATCGGCACCTTCCTGATCACCCATATGTATGCGGGCCGCCAACGCGGTTCACGCCTGCTGTTTACCGACTCCTTCTTCAGCATGGCCGGGATGATCTTCCCAATCATCGCCGCAATGCTGCTGGCGCGTAGCATTGGCTGGTACTGGGTTTACGCCTGCATTGGGGTGCTGTACCTGGCCATCTTCGTGCTGACGCTGTGTTCCGAGTTCCCGGTTCTGGGTGACAAAGGGGAGAAAAGCAGCGAGCCGGTGGTGAAAGAGAAATGGGGCGTCGGCGTGCTGTTCCTGGCTATCGCTGCGCTGTGCTACATCCTTGGCCAGTTGGGCTTTATCCAATGGGTGCCGGAATACGCCACCAAAACCTTCGGCATGAATATCGACCAGGCGGGCAAGGTGGTCAGCAATTTCTGGACTTCTTACATGATCGGTATGTGGGTGTTCAGCTTCGTGCTGCGTTTCTTTGATCTGCAACGCATCGTCACCGTGCTGGCCGCGCTGGCAACGGGTGCCATGTACCTGTTTATCAGCACCGATAATCCTGAGTACCTGAGCTACTACATCATGGCTCTGGGCTTCGTCTCCAGCGCGATCTACACCACGCTGATCACGCTCGGCTCGCAGCAAACCAAGGTTTCCTCACCGAAGCTGGTCAACTTTATCCTGACCTGCGGCACCATCGGCACCATGCTGACCTTCGTGGTCACCGGCCCGATCGTTGCCAGCAGCGGAGTCCATGCCGCGCTGACTACGGCCAACGGCCTGTATCTGGCGGTGTTTGTGATGTGTCTGCTGCTCGGTTTTGTGACCAAGCACCGCAACCATGGGCATACCACGCATTAATTATACCAGGGGCGAACATATACTGCCGTAGGGGCGCCGCATGCTGCGCCCATTTATTGGTCGATTAAGGTTTGTCATCAATCCGAGGGTTCTGCCAACGCAGAACCCTTTTTTTATGTCTAACGCCTGAAGTCGACCTGCTCTTCCTGCTCCAGATACAGCGTGGTTTGCGCAGGCTGGGTGGCCGCGATGACCGCACCAGCACGGATCGAATAGCGTACCGGCGTCTGGCGGCGTACTGCGTCAAAACCGCTGTCTGCAGGCAAGATCACCAAATCTGCACTATTGCCTGCACGCAAACCATAATCCGTCAGATTCAGGGTTCGTGCGCTGTGGGTGGTGATCAGATTCAAACCGTCATCGATCTGGCCATAGCCCATCAGTTGGCAGACGTGGAGCCCCATATGCAACACCTGCAACATATTGGCGGTGCCCAGCGGATACCAGGGGTCAAACACGTCGTCATGACCAAAGCAGACGTTGATGCCTGCTTCCAGCATCTCTTTCACCCGGGTGATGCCACGCCGCTTAGGATAAGTATCGAAACGTCCTTGCAGGTGAATATTCACCAACGGGTTGGCCACGAAGTTGATACCGGACATTTTCAGCAGCCGGAACAGCCTTGAGGTATAGGCTCCATTGTAGGAATGCATCGCGGTGGTGTGGCTGGCGGTAACCTTGGCGCCCATCTCCAGCTTCAACGCCAGCGCGGCCACGGTCTCCACAAAGCGGGACTGCTCGTCGTCAATCTCGTCGCAGTGCACGTCCACCAACCGATCATATTTTTGCGCCAGGGCAAAAGCCTTGTGCAGCGATTCCACGCCGTATTCGCGGGTGAATTCAAAATGCGGGATAGCCCCAACCACATCCGCCCCGAGCCGTAACGCCTCCTCCAGCAAGGCTTCCCCATTGGGATACGACATGATCCCTTCCTGAGGGAAGGCCACAATTTGCAATGTGATCCAAGGAGCGACTTCCTGCTTGACCTCCAGCATCGCACGCAGCGCGGTCAGTGTAGGATCAGAGACGTCGACATGGGTGCGCACATGCTGCACGCCGTTGGCGATTTGCCACTTCAACGTCTGCCACGCGCGTTGCTTCACGTCTTCATGGGTGAGCAGTGCTTTTCGCTCTGCCCAGCGTTCAATGCCTTCAAACAGCGTGCCGGACTGGTTCCATGCAGGCTGCCCGGCGGTTTGCGTGGTATCCAAGTGGATATGCGGCTCGATAAACGGCGGCAGCGCCAGCCCGCCTTCGGCATCCAACACGTCGCTGCGCCACTCCAGACCCTCAGGCTGTGGAATGATATGCGCGATCCGCCCTTGCTCAATGGCCAACTGCCATAGCCCTTCATGCCCGCTCAGGCGCAGGTTATCGATAAACTTGACCGGATTGTTCGCCATTTTTTACCTCTGCTCGGCTCACCATTTCTTTCATCATACTGGGCAATGACGAGCTGACAAAATCGCCGCTTGGCGCCTCTCCCCTTTCGCTACTCCCCAAGGAGTACTTTTTCCATTAACTGGCTCGATTCAGCTAAAGTTGAGTAAAAACCGCAACTTATCAAATATCGATATAAATCATAGATATACCACCTTAGAGGTATATAGGGGCTAGCTTGACCTGTATCAATAAATTGCCTTCTGGGAGGAATAAGGTACATCCAGGAAATCAGAATTTTGAGGCAATAATGAGCAGAGTCCAACTCGCGGTTATCGGCAACGGCATGGTCGGCCACCGCTTTATCGAAGATCTGCTGGAAAAGGCAGACAAAGACCAGTTCGACATCACCATCTTTTGTGAAGAGCCACGCATCGCCTACGACCGCGTGCATCTCTCCTCCTATTTCTCCCACCACACTGCCGAAGAGCTTTCGCTGGTCCGCGAAGGCTTCTACGAAAAACAGGGCGTCAAAGTACTGGTGGGCGAGCGCGCGATCACCATTAACCGCGCAGAGAAAGTGATCCACTCCAATACCGGCCGCACGGTGTATTACGACAAGCTGATCATGGCGACCGGCTCCTACCCGTGGATCCCGCCGATCAAAGGTTCAGAGACTCAGGACTGCTTCGTTTACCGCACCATTGAAGATCTTAACGCTATCGAATCCTGCGCCCGCCGTAGTAAACGTGGTGCAGTGGTGGGTGGTGGCCTGCTCGGCCTGGAAGCGGCTGGCGCACTGAAAAGCCTGGGCGTGGAAACCCACGTGATCGAGTTCGCGCCAATGTTGATGGCAGAACAGCTCGATCCGATGGGTGGCGACCAGCTGCGCCGCAAGATTGAGCGCATGGGTGTCAAAGTCCACACCGGCAAGAACACCACTGAAATCATCAACGGCGGCAAAAGCGCACGCAAAACCATGCACTTTGCCGACGGCAGCGAGCTGGAGGTCGACTTTATCGTCTTCTCCACCGGCATCCGCCCGCAGGACAAACTGGCTCACCAATGCGGGCTGGCTACCGCCCCACGCGGTGGCATTGCGATTAACGATAACTGCCAGACCTCCGATCCGGACGTTTACGCCATCGGCGAATGCGCCTCCTGGCAGCAGCGCACCTTTGGCCTGGTAGCGCCGGGCTACAAGATGGCTCAGGTCACCGCCGACCATCTGCTGAGCCGTGAAAACAGCTTCCAGGGTGCCGATATGAGCGCCAAGCTGAAGCTGCTGGGGGTCGATGTTGGGGGCATTGGTGATGCGCACGCGCGCACCGAAGGTGCCCGCAGCTACGTCTATCTGGATGAAAGCAAAGAGGTGTACAAGCGCCTGGTCGTCAGCGCAGACAACAAAACGTTACTCGGCGCGGTGCTGGTTGGCGATACCAGCGACTACGGTAACCTGCTGCAACTGGCCCTCAACAACATCGAACTGCCGGAAAACCCGGACAGCCTGATCCTGCCAGCCCATGCCGGCAGCAAGCCTGCCATCGGCGTAGATTCACTGCCAGAAACCGCACAGATCTGTTCCTGCTTCGACGTCAGCAAGGGCGATATCATCAAGGCAGTGAATATGGGCTGTCATACCGTGGCGGCGATCAAGTCCGAGACCAAAGCCGGTACCGGCTGCGGCGGCTGTATTCCATTGATCACCCAGGTGCTGAATGCCGAATTGAGCAAACAGGGCATCGAGGTTAACCATCACCTATGCGAACACTTTGCCTATTCCCGCCAGGAGCTGTATCACCTGATCCGGGTTGAAGGCATTAAAACCTTCGACGAGCTGTTGGCGAAATACGGCAAAGGTTACGGCTGTGAAGTGTGTAAACCGACCGTCGGTTCACTGCTGGCCTCCTGCTGGAACGAGTACGTGCTCAAGCCGCAGCACACGCCGCTGCAAGATACCAACGACAACTTCCTGGGCAACATCCAGAAAGACGGCACTTATTCGGTGATCCCGCGCTCTGCCGGTGGTGAAATCACGCCGGAAGGTCTGATCGCCGTCGGCCAGATTGCCAAAGAATACAATCTGTACACCAAGATGACCGGCTCGATGCGTATCGGCATGTTCGGTGCGCAGAAAGACGATCTGCCCGCCATCTGGAGCAAGCTGATCGCCGCCGGCTTCGAAACCGGCCACGCCTACGCCAAGGCGCTGCGGATGGCGAAAACCTGCGTCGGCAGCACCTGGTGCCGCTATGGTGTGGGTGACAGCGTTGGCTTCGGCGTACAGCTTGAACACCGTTACAAAGGCATCCGTACCCCGCACAAGATGAAGTTTGGCGTTTCCGGCTGCACCCGTGAGTGTGCCGAGGCGCAGGGTAAAGACGTCGGCATTATTGCCACCGAGAACGGCTGGAACCTGTATGTTTGCGGCAACGGCGGGATGAAACCGCGCCATGCCGATTTGCTGGCCGCCGATCTCGACAACGAAACGCTGATGCGTTACCTCGACCGTTTCATGATGTTCTACATCCGCACCGGCGATAAGTTGCAGCGTACTTCGGTCTGGCTGGAAAGCCTGGAAGGTGGCATCGATTATCTGCGCAAGGTGATTATCGACGACAAGCTGGGCATCAACGCACAGCTGGAAACCGAAATTGCCCGCCTGCGCGAAGCGGTGATCTGCGAATGGAAAGCCACTGTCGAACATCCTGAATCGCAGGTGCGTTTCGCCCACTTTATTAACAACAGCCAGCGCGATCCTAACGTTCAGGTCGTGGCCGAGCGCGAGCAACATCGCCCAGCACGCCCGGATGAACGCATTCCCGTTACTTGGCTTGCAACCGAGGAGAACAACGCATGAGCCAGTGGATCACCGTTTGCCCCATCGCCGATATTCTGCCCGCGACCGGCGTGTGTGCGCTGATCGGCACCCAGCAGGTGGCGATATTCCGCCCTTATGCCGACGAACGGCTGTTTGCCATCAGCAATATCGACCCGTTTGCCCAGGCCAGCGTGCTTTCTCGCGGCCTGATTGCCGAACATCAGGGTGAATTGTGGGTCGCCAGCCCGCTGAAAAAACAGCATTTCCGCCTGCACGACGGTTTCTGTCTGGAAGATGAGAGCCGCTCCGTGGCCAGCTTCGCCAGCCGGGTAGTCGACGGCCTGGTTCAGGTGGCGGCCAAGTAATCCTTTGCCCCTCACCCCAACCCTCTCCCACAGGGAGAGGGAGCTGTCCAGAGCACGTAGTTAACCCAGGCAGCTGCGGAAAGTAGAGAGTAGAAACAACAAAGGCAAGGTTAAACGCTAAACAATCAACTAGCTCGATCGGTCCCCTCTCCTGGGGGAGAGGGTTAGGGTGAGGGCGTTTCTTTTTGCCTAACTGACCAGCATTACCCTTATTACAAACACACTTTTTATTATTCATTTCCAGGGAAATTTATGTTCGCCGACACCATCAACAAATGCGCTGCCAACGCGGCACGCATCGTCAAACTGGCCAAAGAGAGTCCGCTCGGCTTCTGGATCAGTTCCGCTATGGCCGGGGCCTACGTCGGTCTTGGCATCATCCTGATCTTTACCCTCGGCAACCTGGTGGATCCGTCCATCCGTCCGTTGGTCATGGGTGCCACCTTCGGTATCGCACTGACGCTGGTGATCATCGCCGGTTCAGAGCTGTTCACCGGCCATACCATGTTTCTGATGCTGGGCGTCAAAACCGGTACCATCAAGCACAGCCAGATGTGGGCCGTACTGCCACAAACCTGGCTGGGTAACCTGCTCGGTTCGGTGCTGGTCGCGCTGATGTATTACTACGGCGGCGGTAGCCTGCTGCCGATGGATACCAGCCTGGTGCATACCGTGGCGCTGGCCAAAACCACCGCCCCGGCAGAAGTACTGTTCTTCAAAGGCGTGCTGTGTAACTGGCTGGTTTGCCTGGCGATCTGGATGGCACTGCGCGTTGAAGGCGCGGCCAAATTCATCGCCATCTGGTGGTGTTTGCTGGCATTTATCGCTTCCGGTTACGAGCACTCGGTAGCTAACATGACGCTGTTTGCCCTGTCCTGGTTCGGCCACCACAGCGAAGCCTATACCCTGAGCGGTATCGGTCATAACCTGCTGTGGGTGACTTTGGGCAATATGGTCTCCGGTGCCGTGTTTATGGGCCTCGGTTACTGGTATGCCACGCCACGTGCCCAGCGTCCACAGGCTGAGATTGCTGCTGCTCGCCAAAACGCATAATGATTTTGGGGGTGAGCGATCGCCCCCGTTTACCACTTCCCCGAGGATTGCCGATGGATTACTTACCCATTTTCTGCCAACTGCAACACAAAGCCTGCCTGCTGGTCGGCGGCGGGGAAGTCGCTGAACGTAAGGCTCGCCTGCTGCTGGAGGCCGGTGCGCAGTTAACCGTCAACTCGCTCGAATTCAGTGAGCAATTCCTGATCTGGGCCGAACAAGGCCAGGTGACGCTGGTAGAAAGTGAGTTTTCTGCCGACTTGCTGGCAGAGAAATGGTTAGTGATTGCCGCCACCGATCGGGTGGAAGTCAACGCCCTGGTCTATCAGTGCGCCAACCAACGGCAGGTGTTCTGCAACGTGGTAGACGACCCCAAACGCGCCAGCTTTATCATGCCTTCGATTATCGATCGTTCGCCGATTATGGTGGCCGTTTCTTCCGGGGGCAAAGCCCCGGTGCTGGCACGTCTGCTACGGGAAAAGCTGGAAGCCATTCTGCCACAGCACCTAGGTCAACTGGCTCAGTTGGCGGGTTCATTGCGCCAGCGGGTGAAGCAGGAGTTTGGCAGCATTGGCGCTCGTCGCCGCTTCTGGGAAAGGTTGTTCGTACACGACAGACTGGCGCAGTCCCTGGCCAACGGCGATACCTCGCAGGCCAACCAGCAGGTTGAAAAGCTGTTCGCCGATCGGCCTGAAGAACAGGGCGAAGTGGTGCTGGTAGGCGCAGGCCCCGGTGATGCTGGCCTGCTAACGCTGAAAGGCCTGCAACAAATCCAACAGGCTGACGTGGTCGTTTACGATCGCTTGGTCTCTGAAGAAATTATGGCCCTGGTGCGCCGTGATGCCGAGCGTATCTTTGTAGGCAAGCGTGCTGGATACCACTGCGTACCACAGGAACACATCAATCAGATCCTGGTGGAACAGGCCAGGCGAGGCCTGCGCGTTGTCCGGCTGAAAGGGGGCGATCCCTTCATCTTTGGCCGGGGTGGCGAAGAACTGGAAACGCTGGCCGAAGCGGATATTCCCTTCTCGGTAGTGCCGGGGATCACGGCGGCTTCGGGTTGTTCGGCTTACAGCGGCATTCCCCTCACCCACCGCGATCACGCGCAAAGCGTGCGTTTGGTGACGGGCCACGCCAAGGCCGACGGCGGATTGGACTGGGCACAGCTTGCCGCCAAGCAGCAGACGCTGGTGTTCTATATGGGATTAACCCAGGCGGCAGAAATCCAGCAGCAGTTGATCGCTCACGGTATGGCGGCCTCAATGCCCGTGGCGCTGGTCGAAAACGGTACCTCAACTCGCCAGAAAGTGATCGAAGGCGAACTGGCACAGCTGGGTGAGCTAGCCAAACAGGCAGCCAGCCCAAGCCTGATTATCGTTGGCAGCGTCGTCAGCCTGCGCAGCAAGCTGAACTGGAATGCCTGCCGGGAAACACCAGCAGACCTAAGCAAAATAGCATAAAAAAAGCGACCCTTTGGCCGCTTCAGATTGCTAGCAATGTTGCTAAGCTTGTAGTTTCGATCCTAGGGGCGCGCATGCTGCGCCCCTAGCTGGCGAACTGACTGAGATGGTGTCTGCATCCATTAAGGATGTGGTACAAAACCTACGGCTTCATACACCTTCGCCAAGGTTTCCTGCGCACGAGCACGGGCTTTCGCCGCGCCATCACGCATCACCTGCTGTAACAGAGCCTCATCGTTGCGGAAACGGTGATAACGCTCTTGCAGCTCGACCAACATACCAGACACGGCCTCTGCTACAGCGCCCTTCAGGTGACCATACATCTGGCCCTCAAACTCGGCTTCCAACTGGGCAATGCTCTTGCCGGTCACACCGGAAAGGATATCCAACAGGTTGGACACCCCCGCTTTATTGGCAACGTCGTAACGAATGACCGGCGGATCCTGGGAATCGGTCATTGCGCGTTTGATCTTCTTGGTCACCGCCTTCGGATCTTCCAGCAGGCCGATCACGTTGTTACGGTTATCGTCCGACTTGGACATTTTCTTGGTCGGCTCTTGCAGCGACATCACGCGCGCACCAGATTTCGGAATAAACGGCTCCGGCACCTTGAACACGTCGCCGTACAGCGCGTTAAAGCGCTGGCCAACGTCACGGCTCAGTTCCAGATGCTGCTTCTGGTCTTCACCGACCGGCACCTGATTGGTCTGGTACAGCAGAATGTCTGCCGCCATCAGTACCGGATAGCTGAACAGACCGGCGTTGATGTTTTCCGCATAGCGCGACGACTTGTCTTTGAACTGGGTCATGCGGCTCAGTTCACCGAAATAGGTGTAGCAGTTCAGCACCCAGCTCAATTGCGTATGTTCTGGCACATGAGACTGCACGAAGATGGTACTTTTCTCTGGATCGATGCCACAGGCCAGGTACAGCGCCAGCGTATCCAGGGTGGCTTTTCGCAGCTGTTGTGCATCCTGACGCACGGTGATGGCATGCAGATCGACGATGCAGTAGATGCAATCAAACTCGTCCTGCAGCTGCACCCACTGGCGCAGCGCCCCCATGTAGTTGCCGATAGTCAGTTCACCAGAAGGCTGCGCGCCGCTGAAAACGATGGGCTTACTCATAGTTAAATTTCCCGATCTTCTAAAGATGACAGCCCAAGTGCGGGCAACAAATCGGCGAAGCGCTCCAACACGCGGTCGGGGTGGCTCAGGGCGATCGCTTCACCGTAGTTATATCCGTAAGTCAGACCGACGCTCGGGCAACCTGCCGCCTGCGCCGCCTGAATATCATTGCGTGAATCACCGACGAACAGCACTTCACCGGCCCGCAGGCCAAGCTTGCCGAACACCAGATACAGCGGGGCAGGATGTGGCTTTTTCTCCACCACGTCGTCACCGCCGATAATCAGCGAGAAAAAGTCGATAATGCCGAGCGACGTCAGCAAAGGGGCCACAAAGGGTGTCGGCTTGTTGGTGACCAGCGCTAGCGGGTAGCCAAGCTTGGCCAACTGGGCCAGCGTCTCTGTTACCTGTGGAAACAGGCGGCTGCCGCTTTCTACGGTTTGCCCATAGAAATGGTCGAAACGTTGACGCATTTGCAGGCACAGCTCTGGCGTGGCTTCCACCTCTGCCCAGCGCAGCGCACGCTGGACCAGCACATCGGCACCGTTACCAATCCAGGTGCCAACACGGGCCTCACCGGCCTGCGGCAGACCCATTTCAGCCAACGCCATATCGATGGCCGCCGCCAATCCCGGTGCACTGTCTACCAGCGTGCCATCGAGATCGAAGGCCAGACCACGGATAGCGCTAAAATCAGCCATGACTCACCTTTGCCAGCTCGCTGCGCATCTGATCGATCACCGCGCGGTAATCCGGTTTGCCAAAGATGGCCGAGCCTGCCACGAACATGTCCGCGCCCGCTGCAGCGATCTCAGCAATGTTGTCTACCTTCACGCCGCCGTCCACTTCCAGGCGAATGTCGCGGCCGCTTTCGTCGATCAGTTTGCGAACCTGACGCAGCTTGTCTAACGTGCCATGGATAAAGGATTGACCACCAAAACCAGGGTTGACCGACATCAGCAGGATCACGTCGATCTTGTCCATCACGTAATCGAGATAGCTCAACGGGGTCGCAGGGTTAAACACCAGGCCCGCCTTGCAGCCGTTCTCTTTGATCAGTTGGATGGTACGGTCAACGTGTTCGGAAGCTTCGGGATGGAAAGAGATGTAGGTTGCCCCAGCCTTGGCAAAGTCCGGCACGATGCGATCGACCGGTTTTACCATCAGATGGACGTCAATCGGTGCGGTAATGCCGTAATTGCGCAAGGCTTCGCACACCATTGGCCCGATCGTCAGATTAGGCACGTAGTGGTTATCCATCACGTCAAAATGCACCACGTCAGCACCGGCGGCCAACACTTTGGCAGTATCTTCACCCAGGCGGGCAAAATCTGCAGACAGAATGGACGGGGCAATCAAAAACTTTTTCATCCGCTTCTCCAAACGTAGGGGTCGAGTTATTCAGCTTTTTTATACAGCGCCAGAAGTTCGTTCACTTTACTGCGGCCTAAAATATTGCGGCTGATGGTGCGACGAGCCTTCACCACATGCAGCGAAGCATGCTGATACCAGTCACGCGTCAGCTCGGTGTCATGGTTGGAAATCAACACCGGCACCTGGCTTTCAACCGACAGCTGATGCGCTATGCGCGCCAGCCCTTGCTGATCGGCCAGGCTAAAGCTGTTGGTGTGATAAGCGGTAAAATTCGCCGTTGCCGACAGAGGAGCATATGGCGGATCGCAATAGACCACCGCACCTTGGGTCGCCTTCACCATGGTATCGTGATAGTGCTCGCAGACAAAAGTGGCATTGCGTGATTTTTCAGCAAACCAATACAGCTCTTCTTCCGGGAAGTAGGGCTTCTTGTAACGCCCAAACGGCACATTGAACTCACCACGCAGGTTATAGCGGCACAGGCCGTTATAGCAGTGGCGGTTCAGATACAGGAACAGCAGCGCACGCCGATACTCATCGGCAGTGGTGTTGAACTCTTCGCGCAGCAGGTAGAACTGCTCTGAGTTATTGAATTCGTCGGTGAAAAGCAAGCGGGCATCGCGCACGAAATCACTCGTGCGCAGCTTAACGATGTTATACAGGCTGATAAGGTCGCTGTTGATATCGGCGAGAATATAAGCCTCGTACTCTGTGTTCAGGAAGACTGAACCCGCGCCCACGAAGGGCTCGATTAAGCAGTTACCCTCTGGTAAATGACGACGGATCTCGTCTATCAGCGGGTATTTTCCACCAGCCCATTTTAAAAAAGCGCGGTTTTTCTTCATGCCGTCAGTTAGCTACTTATTACAATTCAGAGCGGCGGATATGTACTCTGCTTCAGACAGCACATCAGCGCACAAAATTAATGATTATTTTTTCAGGTCTTGCTGTACTTGCTGTACAGGACGGACCCATGGTTTTTTCGCCTGAACTTCCGCCGGCAGCGTGGCGATGGCACGCTTGGCCTCCGCCGAAGAAGCGTAGTTGCCGCTCACTAACACATACCAGGGCTTACCATCACGCTTGGTCTCGTACACCATAAAGTGTGGCAAATTCTGTCGCTTGGCAAAGGCATTCAACGTATCGGAGCGTGAGGCACTGCTCAACTGCAGCGTGTAATGGCTACCCGGTGCGGTTTTCAGTGAGCTTCCGCTGCCGCTCACCACACCACTCTTGCCTTTGGCCGGTGGGGTGTAAACCGTGGTGGTGGTCGCAGAAGGTTTGACCGATGCTGTCGGCTTGGTGGCTGCTGGCTTGGTGGCAGGCGTTTTATGCGGCTGCGTCGCAGCGGTTGCATTGCCATTCGCCGCCGGACGCGCGGTAGCACCGTTCATCACGGTCGCCGGAGCGGTTGGTAAAGCGGAAGCTGGGGCATTAATATTTTGCGCGGCAGCTGCATCAACCTGACCTTGCTGTGATGACAAGGCATCGGCCATGTTGCCAGGCAGATCGACACGCTCACCAGCACCGCCCTGTGGCGCTACAGGTTGTGCTTCGGTCGGCGTGCTGGAGATAGGTGGGACGCTAACAGTTTGAGGCTGAGAGGTGCTGACACCGTTGTTATCATTGGTATCCGTAGTGCCGCCCGCAACGCCGTTGTTGCTGGTGGTCAGCGACGAGGAGCCCGACAGATTGATGTCGCGGGTTGCCCCTTGTTGCGCAACCTCGTGCTTGGTAGGTGCCTTCAGCGCCGAACCGATGCCTATGATCAGCAACAGCAGCACCAAAATGCCAATCCCAATCATCATATGCTGACGTGAAACGGCAAAACGCGGCCCAGTTGCGGCTGGCCGACGTGAACGCGAAGGACGGCGATCGCTGGTATCAGGCCTGAGATCGTCTTCTGGTTTAAATTCATCCATCTGAAACCCTCCAACTAGAGGCAAAATCTCGCCACCCAGGTGGTTCGAGACTATTAACCCGATGATGGCAAAGCGACATCTGTCTCGCCCTGCGCACAATTTTTATAGAGTCTAACAGCAGCCAAGCTACTGTTATAGCCCGCAAGCTCAAGCACTGTCGACCTGCGTCAAATTACGCCATCCATGGAATTGCCCGGCGGGCAAGGTTCAGCCCGGATAGCAGCAAAGAAACGGCTGCATATCAACCTGGCGAAACGTTAATGCTATTGAGTGTAACCGACTTACGCGCGCTGTGTTGGTAAACAGTCGGCGATAGATGCCAGCACCAGCTCATGGGCAACACCGCCACGAACTTCTGCTTCACCAATGCCCTTCGGCAATACCAAACGCAACGCCCCCGCCAACACTTTTTTATCACGCAGCATGTGTGGCAGATAGGCCTCAGGCGTCATTTCCTGCGGCCCGCAAACCGGCAACCCGGCGCGCAGCAGCAGCGCCTTGATCCGTTCGATATCGTCAGCCGAGAACTGACCCAGGCGACGTGCTGTTTCAGCAGCCATCACCATGCCAGCCGCCACGGCTTCACCGTGCAGCCAGACACCGTAGCCCATTTCGGCTTCGATGGCATGGCCGTAGGTATGGCCCAGGTTGAGCAGCGCCCGCAGACCGTTTTCACGTTCATCGGCAGCCACCACTTCGGCCTTCAATTCGCAACAGCGGCGGATACAGTACGCTAACGCGTCCATATCCAGCGCAACCAGCGCATCAATATTATTTTCCAGCCAGACGAAAAAATCACCATCGAGAATAATCCCGTATTTGATCACTTCCGCCAGACCAGAGGAGAGTTCACGCGCCGGTAAAGTACGCAGGCAGTCCAGATCTACCACCACCGAAGCCGGTTGGTAGAAGGCGCCGATCATATTTTTACCGAGCGGATGATTGACGGCGGTTTTGCCGCCAACGGAGGAGTCCACCTGCGAGAGCAGCGTGGTAGGAACCTGGATAAAACGCACACCGCGTTGATAGCACGCGCTAGCAAAGCCGGTCAGATCGCCAATCACGCCGCCGCCGAGGGCAACTAACGTGGTATCGCGACCGTGGGGCTTTTCCAGCAGCGCCGAGAACACCTGCTCAAGTACGGCCAGAGATTTATACTGTTCGCCATCAGGTAGAATCACCTGATCCACCACTACGCCGCCCTGTTCCAGCACCGACCGGATTCGCTCCAGATACAACGGTGCCAAAGTCTGGTTGGTGACCAGCATGACCTGTTCACCCGCCTTTAGCGGCATAAAAGAAGCCGGATCGTCAAACAATCCGGCGGCTATGGTAATCGGGTAGCTACGCTCCCCAAGCGTTACGGTAATTCTCTCCATGTCGCGCTCAGTTCTCGGTGTGGTTTATCCCCGCCAACGCGGGGAACACAATCAGAATTTCCGCATTTGCCCGCGGCCAACACGGAACCCGCTATCAGTTACTTTCCAGCATGTTGATAATCTGGTTGGCAACCACTTTAGCGCTTTGATCGTCGGTGCGGATAGTGACATCTGCAATTTCTTCGTACAACGGATTACGCTCTCTAGCCAGCGCTTCCAGCACCTCACGCGGAGGAGAGTCTACCTGCAACAGCGGACGCTTCTTGTCGCGCTGAGTACGGGCCAACTGCTTCTCGATAGTGGTTTCCAAATAGACCACGACACCACGCGCCGACAGGCGGTTACGCGTTTCACGCGACTTAACCGAGCCCCCGCCGGTAGCCAGCACAATCCCTTGCTTTTCCGTCAGTTCATTAATGACTTTTTCTTCACGATCGCGGAAACCTTCTTCCCCTTCCACGTCGAATACCCAGCCCACGTCAGCTCCGGTACGTCGCTCAATTTCTTGATCGGAGTCGAAAAACTCCATATTGAGTTGCTGAGCTAACTGACGGCCAATAGTGCTTTTGCCGGCACCCATAGGCCCAACCAGAAAGATATTGCGTTTCTCTGCCATGTTTTTCGGTATTACTAAGACAATTCGTTAATGATAACCCGCCCCGCCAATCAAATTAGCGGCGGGACCTAAACTGAAACCTCATGAGCGATAGTGCGAGATCAGACGAAAAATTATCTCAACACTCTTGGTAGTTTGGCAACCGAATAAATCACTATCCACGCCGCAGGAGGGAAACCATACGTTTTTAACGGCGTCTTATACCCTATGGATCCCAGGTTTCAGCCTGGAAGACGACGGGTACAGCATTAACAAAAAAACCTCGGTGCTCAATTCGGTAACCCTTGTAAGCTAAATCGGCCGCAGCGTCAAACTCAGATGCCTCTAAGGCACGAAAAAAAGTGCATTTGCTTGCCAACTTTTAAGCGTTTTCAACGGCTAGGATTTTGGACTAAGACCTCGTGAACCGAGCATTGCAGCGAGATCTCCGCCTGGAGTTTATCTGAAAAAGTCTCGGGATGTCGTGATTTGGCAGATTAACGGCAACTTTCGTCGGTTTGCCTCATTTGGCCTTGGCGTCATCACCGTGCCCAACATCACGATCGAGACAATTTAGACCTTAACCAGTGTAGGCGTGATGAAAATCACCAACTCGCGCCTTTTATGCTGTTGGTTGCTGTGTTTGAACAGCGATCCCAGCAAGGGGATATCGCCCACGCCAGGGACTTTATCGGTCGCCTGGTTGCGCTGACGCTGAAAAATGCCCCCTAAGACGATGGTTTCACCATCTTTCACCGTCACTTGGGTTTTAATCTCCTGCTTGTCGATCGCCAGCGCCTCTCCTTCGCCCTGTTTGATCGAACGCCCGGGCATATTCTGGCTGATCTGTAACGTCAGGGTGATGCGGCCATTGGGTAAAATCTTTGGTGTTACTTCCATGCCCAGCACCGCGTCCTTGAACTCGATCGAGGTGGCACCGCTGGAACCGCTCGACACCTCGTAGGGGATTTCCGTGCCCTGTTTAATGCTGGCGGTTTGCAGATGTGCGGTGAGCAGGCGCGGGCTGGCGATAATCTCCACCTGATTTTCCTGCTCCAGCGCCGACAGTTCCAGATCCAGGATGCGCCCGCTGATGCGTGCCAGGTGGAAACCGGCCGTTATGGCGCTGTTCTCTACCGGCAGGCCAACGCTAAAATTGTCTATCCGCAGCTTTTTGGCTGACCTTTCTTCTGCCGCCAGGCCCCACCTTACACCAAGCTCCCGCAAATTCTCGCTGCTGATGGTGACAATATGGGCAGCCAGTTGCACCTGTTCCAGCGGGGTATCCATCTCTGCCACCCAGGTTTTCAACTGTGCCAGCGCCTGAACGGTGTCACGCAGCAGCAACGCGTTGGTGCGTTTATCCACCACGACGCTGCCACGCTCGGTCAATAATTTGCCACGTTGACTATCCAGGCTCTGCGCTATCTCGCTGGCCTCCGCGTTTTGCAGCGTGATCGTCAAGTTGTGCAGCGGCTCCTGCTGCGCCAACGCCCGCTGCCGACGAAGCAGCTCCTGCTCATCCGGCAGTGGGAAAACCATCATCACATTGCCCTCCAGCGTCATCGTCAGCTTGCCCATGCGTAACACCACTGCCAACGCCTGCTGCCAGGGAACATTGTCTAACCGCAGCGTCAGATTGGTGTCGACCCCCTCGGCTGCGACCAGGTTCAGGTCTTGATACTCCGCCAGCGCCTGTAAAATCAGACTGACCGGGGTATCATGGAACGCCAGCGACACCGGTTTTTCCTGCTGCACACCCGCCATCACCGCTAGAGGGAGAGCCAGCCACCCCACAAAAAACCACTGATATCCTTTCATCACTTTTCCTTACGGTTTTTTCCCCAACGTTAGCACCACACTGCCCGTGCGTGGCAGACATGCTTCTGCCCTATCCTGCGCAACGAGCTCAAGCTGCCGGGGCTGGATCTGTATCACTTGCCAATCCCCATCCAGCACCCGCTGCCGGGGCAATAACCCCAACCACTGCCCCTGTGGGGTGACCACCCAGCCATAGCGCAAATCCGGTGTGCCAATAATCCCTTTCAGCCGCCAGCCCTCTGGTGAAACGGCAGGATCGGCACAGGCCGCCGTTAGCGGTGGCTGGAACGGATCGCGATACTGTTCAGCCCACAGCGGAGCCGAGAGCAACAACCAAAACCACCACGCCTTATTCATCCACCGCCTCTTCTGAGCTAATCAGAGTCAGTTGAGTGGTTAACCCTTCGGGCTGCCTCTCGATCTTCATCTGCCCAATCCTGCGGGTGGATGGCAGCGCCTCCAGCAAGCGCAACAAGCCATCGAAAGCTAGCTGTAACCTTATCTTTTGCTGGGCTGGTTTCTCCTGCTGCTGGAAACGTAGCAGCCGCCCCCCAAGCTGATAGAGCTGAGTCCCCAAATCCTCCGGCTCATCAGGCACGATCAACACCTGCTGCCCCAACCGCTGCTCAAGCTCTGCTAACGGCGGTAGCTGGCTCAGTTGCTGCTGACGCTCGGCAATCTGGTGTACCAACTGCTGACGCTGCTCATCCAGCCTTTCCCACCGTTGCCATTCCCCCGTGATCACCCCACTGCAGGCCAACAGCCCAACCCCAGCTAATACCAGCCATTGAGCCGCCAGCAACTGCCAACCAGGCCGGGCTAGCCAGGGAATAAGCCAGTCTGGCAGGGGCTTATCCATCCTGCCCCCAGCGTGCCGTGACAGTGAACGCCAGCCCTCCCTCCTTACGCTGTGTGACTTCAACCAGGCGACAACCCTGCAACAAAGGTAGCGCGGCCAACCGCTGTTCAAAGGTGACAATCTCCCCATACGCCCCACCTTGCCCCCGCAGCAAAATCCCCCTGGCGTTCTCTTCAAAATCCGTGAGCCACAAAGTGTCCGGCAGCGCTACCGAGAGCTGTTGCAATAGCGACAAGTAACGCAGGTTGCGCGCTCGATTATGCTGGTAACGGGTGCTTTCTGCGGCCAAACGGGCCAATTCGGCCATCTTTTGCTGCGTCTGCTGAATACGCCCAGCCAGCTCAGTGTGTTGCTGCGTTAAGCCCTGCAATATCGACCGTTGCTTGGCCTGTTGGTAGAACAGCAAAAAGTAGGCTGTCGTGAGCGTAGCCAGCACCAGCAGCAATTGAGCAACGAAGCAGCGTAACCAGAAGGTGTAGCGTTGCCGCTGCCGTCTGAGGCGCCAGGGCAACAGATTGACCTGATACATCAGGCATCCTCGCGGCGCAGGGCCAACCCGCCAGCCAGAACAAACGCCATCGGCTGGGCGGGCAGCGGCGGGTATAAGCGGCTGAAAGCCGTGAACGGCGACCAGGGCATGGCGCCTTCTGGCGCGGCCTCGTCCAGCACGCTGCTGTAATACACCTCTTTAGCCCCCATGGCTGGGCAAGCTGAACGCAGGGCTGCCAACGCCTGCTTGACGCCGACGGCTTCCCCCGCAGGCAAGACGCCATAAGCAAAAGACATCGCTCGCGGCGCTACCCATAGCCATTCCGACTCCAGGCGATGCAGCAGCCCGGCATCGGGAGCCAAGCCGGCAAATGCGGCCATCATGCTTAGCGCATTGGGTGCGATATCGATCACCTGGGGATGCAGGTCCGCCAGTTGCAGGCAATGCAGCCATTGTTGCAGCTCCTGCTGGCGGGCCGCGGTGAGCAGCAACTGATGGGTATTGGGCTGCGCCTGGCGGTAATCCATTGCTAACGTCTGGCTGTCTAACGGGAACTGTTTCAGGCCCTGGGTGGTGATGTAGTCATGGCGAACCGGCTCCTGCAAGCGCAGATCCGGTAGGGGTAACGTCTGCTGTAATACCCGCTGTGCGGGTAAAGCAATGCGTAAGGAAATATGTCTTGGTAACCGGCTACGCCACTGCTTGAGTAGCGCCACCAGCATTGCAGAACTCTCTAAATGCCCCGCCCGCAGCGCCGAATAGGGCAATGCCTGTTGCCACCAGTGGCGCAATTGCCAACCGTTACGCCGACGCTGCGCAGCCAGCGCTCTGATGCTGTGATCCTGGATATCCAACCCCACCTGCCACGTTTGAGAAAACATATTTCACCCCACCTCCGTACCCTCAGATAACAAAAGAACATATCCATGTTGCAGGCTTGCCTTTATACTACCGCGCGGTTGTTTATAAACTGCCCAATTGACATGAAATGGGAAATCTCAGGTGAAGTTCGTAAAGTATCTTTTAATCCTTGCAGTGTTTTGCATCGTGCTGGGAGCAGCCTCGATTTTTGGCTTGTACAAATATGTCGAGCCACAGCTGCCCGATGTCGCAACGCTGAAAGACGTGCGGCTACAAATCCCGATGCAGGTTTACAGCGCGGAGGGCGAACTGATCGCCCAATATGGTGAAAAACGCCGTATACCTCTCAAGCTGGACCAAATCCCACCGGTGATGGTGCATGCCTTCATCGCCACGGAGGACAGCCGTTTCTATGATCATCACGGGGTCGATCCCGTTGGTATCTTCCGTGCCGCATCGGTCGCGCTGGTTTCCGGCCATGCTTCGCAGGGGGCCAGTACCATCACCCAGCAGTTGGCCAGAAACTTCTTCTTGAGCCCGGAACGCACCTTGATGCGCAAAATCAAGGAAGCCTTCCTGGCGATCCGCATTGAACAGATGCTGACCAAGGATGAAATTCTTGAGCTGTATCTGAACAAAATCTATCTGGGTTACCGCGCTTATGGCGTGGGTGCTGCCGCGCATGTCTATTTTGGTAAGGATGTCAGCCAACTGACGCTGAGCGAAATGGCCACCATTGCCGGATTACCCAAGGCACCGTCCACCTTTAACCCGTTGTACTCCCACGATCGCTCCGTAGCGCGTCGTAACGTAGTGCTATCGCGGATGCTGGATGAGCGCTACATCACGCAGGCGCAGTACGATCAGGCCCGCAATGAGCCTTTGGTAGCCAATTACCATGCGCCGGAAATCAGCTTCTCCGCCCCTTATCTTTCTGAGCTGGTGCGTCAGGAGATGATCAAGCGTTACGGTGAAAACGCCTATACCGACGGTTACAAGGTCTACACCACCATCACCAAGCGGCTGCAACAAGGCGCGCAGGAGGCGGTACGTAACAACATCCTCAACTACGACATGCGCCACGGCTATCGCGGCCCGTCAAACGTGCTGTGGAAAGTGGGTGAACCAGCCTGGGATCAGAAACAGATTGTCGATTCCCTGAAGAACCTGCCGAACTATGGCCCGCTGTCTCCTGCAGTGATCCTGCAGGCGGATGCCGAACAGGCTACTGCCATGCTGGCCGATGGCAGCCGCATTGCGCTCCCCATGTCTGGCATGCGCTGGGCACGTGCGTTCAAGAGCGATACGGTGCAAGGCCCTACGCCGAAGCGCGTCACCGACGTGGTGCAGCCCGGCCAACAGATCTGGGTGCGTAAAGTTAACGACAACTGGTGGCTGTCACAGGTGCCGGACGTGAACTCGGCGCTGGTATCGCTCGATCCTAACACCGGCGCTATCAAGGCGCTGGTCGGCGGCTTCGATTTCAACCAGAGCAAGTTCAACCGCGCAACCCAGGCACTGCGCCAGGTGGGTTCCAACATCAAACCGTTCCTGTACACCGCGGCGATGGATAAGGGGCTGACGCTGGCCACCATCCTCAACGATCTGCCGATCACCCGTTGGGATGCCGGTGCCGGTACCGACTGGCGGCCAAAAAACTCGCCACCTACTTACGTCGGTCCTATCCGGCTGCGCCAAGGCCTTGGCCAATCGAAAAACGTGGTGATGGTGCGGGCAATGCGCGCCATGGGCGTGGACTATGCCGCTGAATATCTGCAACGCTTTGGTTTCCCGGCGCAAAACATCGTGCATTCGGAATCGCTGGCGCTGGGATCGGCTTCGTTCACCCCGCTACAGGTGGCACGCGGCTATGCCGTGTTGGCCAACGGTGGCTACCTGGTTGACCCGTACTTCATCACCAAGATCGAAGACGATACCGGTAACGCGATATTCGAAGCCAAACCCAAAGTGGTCTGCGACAGCTGCAACCTGCCGGTGATCTACGGTGATACGCATCGTTCGGCCATGCTTTCCGATGATAACACCGAGAACGTGGCGGTCTCGCAGGAAGGCAACAATGCCAACGTACCGATGCCGCAGCTTGAGCAGGTAACCCCGGCCCAGATGCAGCAGGATAACGACCAGCAGTATGCGCCACATGTGATCAGCACCCCGCTGTCGTTCCTGATCCGTGATGCGTTGAACACCAATATCTTCGGTGAACCGGGCTGGATGGGCACCGGCTGGCGCGCAGGCCGCGATCTTAAACGCCATGATATCGGCGGCAAAACCGGTACCACCAACAGTTCGAAAGACGCCTGGTTCTCCGGCTACGGCCCAGAAACAGTGACATCGGTGTGGATCGGTTTCGACGATCACCGCCGCAATCTTGGCCGTTCCTCCGCTTCAGGTGCCATCCCGGATCAGATTTCCGGTGGTGAAGGTGGGGCGAAGAGTGCTCAACCGGCTTGGGATGATTTTATGAAGGTGGCGCTGGAAGGCCTGCCAGAGCAGAAAGTCACTCCACCGCCGGGGATTGTCAGCGTGACCATCGACAAGAGCACCGGCAAACTGTCCAACGGGGGCGGAGGTAGCCGTTCCGAGTACTTTATCGAAGGCACTCAACCCACGGAGTTCTCGGTACATGATGCCGGAACCACCCTGACAGACCCTGGTGGCGAAAGTCACGAGCTGTTCTAAAAACGACAATGGCCAGAGCAATCTGGCCATTTTTTTATCTTAACCGGCGGGTGCCGCATGTTGTGAGCCCGGGCGGGTTTGTCAGCAGCGCCCGTGCAGATGAATCGATGGAGGGTTAGCGTGAACCGCGCAGGAATGCCTCTGCCAGGAACAATGCGCTGACATTGCGCGCCTCACGAAAGTCCGGTTCCGCCAGCAGTGCCATCATGTTGGCTATCGGCCAACGCACCTGGGGTAACGGCTCTGGCTCATCCCCCTCCAGGCTTTGCGCATAGAGGTCGTGGGCCAGCACGATATTCATCTGGCTGGAAAAATAGGAAGGTGCCATCGTCAGTTTGCTGAGGAAATCAAAGCGCCTGGCCCCAAAGCCGACCTCTTCCATCAGTTCGCGGTTAGCGGCTTCCAACACCCCTTCGCCAGGATCGATCAGCCCTTTGGGGAAGCCCAGCTCATAGGATTCGGTGCCCACCGCATATTCACGGATCAGCAGCAAATCATCCCCTATCACCGGCACAATCATCACCGCTTCGCGTTCCGAAGGGCGCATACGCTCATAGACCCGCCGCACACCGTTACTGAACTCCAGATCGACCGACTCAACGTTAAATAAACGCGAGCGCGCGACCGTTTCGACTTTCAGAATTCTAGGTTTTTGCAGCTGTTTATCCATGATTGCCTCAAATAGGTTAACCGCCTAATACACTGAATACTCAGCACTCTCAGGCAGGTAACCAGGATAATAATATGCGCGTTGTGGTAGACAGCAAAAGGGTCAACCACTGGCTAAACTCGATCTTGATCACATTGTGCGTTAATGGGAACCATTTCCGCAACGAGCTTAGCCTGTAATTTACTTTTTTTTAACAAACCTGACCAGCAGCTACCCCGGTGGATAAAAAAACAGGTAGGCAAATAGGATAATCCTGATATCCGGACACCATGAGGATTGCTATGCTCGTGCAGGTTAAAAAATCGTACGGTAAATGCCTAACGATAGCCACGAATGAGAGCCGGATAACAACTAAACGGTGGGTCATTCTATCTCTGGGCGGTTAACTCCGTATAATGTCTGGCTTTGCGTAAGATTGGCGGTTTCATGGGTGTAGGACGAGAATAGCATGAGCACAATAGCGTTGATATTGGCCTTAGCGCTAGCCTGCCTGATCGCTGCTGGCCTCTACTTGTGGTTTAAATTCCGCCCCCAGCCAGCCTTGGCAGGTATCCTGCCGTTCGTCAAACCTAACCACCGCAAACTGACCGCGCCAGAGCGGGCAGCTATCGAGTATTACCTCAACCAACAGAACCACCTGGGCAACAAACTGCTGTCGGGTTCCACTTCCCTGCCTTCTGCCAGGCTGGCGTTGACCGCACAGAGCGACAACGTTTACCCGATCACCCATGCCATTACCCGCTATGGTCTGGCCAGCGATGAACCCAACAACTGGCGCTACTATCTCGACTCGGAAGAGATCCATCTTCCTCCGTTCTGGGAGCAGTACATCAGCGCCGATAACCATGTCGAAGTGATCAAAACCCAGACGCTACCGCTGGTGATCTCACTCAACGGCCATTCGCTGCTGGATCATATTTACGACAGCCCACCTTCGCCGGTAGTGACTACAACCCCGACAAGGAACGCCTCCATCCGCAAAGAAGAGAGCGAACATATTGAGTTGGTGAACATTCGCAAGGAAACCCGCGAGGAACATGAGCTTAACCGGCCGAACGGCGTCAAGGAAGCGGCCCTCATCTCTGCTGCCCTACTGCTGCTGTTCCTTAGCCTGATCAGTCCGGTGGTAGTGATCCCCTGGATCATTCTGGTGGCGGTGCTGATGATCGTCTGGGGCTGCTGGCATCTGTTGCGCCGCCCGAGCGAAAAAGAGCTGAAAGAGGTGCACTGTCTGCGCGGCACGCCAAAGCGCTGGGGGTTATTCGGTGAGTCCAATCAGGGGCAAATCAGTAATATCTCTTTTGGCATTATCGATTTGATCTATCCCCCGCACTGGCTGCCTTACCTGAATGCGGACCTGGGTAAAACCACCAATGTGGATATCTACCTCAACCGGCAGGTGGTACGTCAGGGGCACTATCTTTCCCTGCATGACGAAGTGAAGAACTTCCCCTTGCAGCATTGGGGCAAGAACGCCGTATTAGCGGCCAGTTCGCTCGTGGTGCTGTTGTTACTGTTAATCTACATTCCACTCAGCCTACCCGCTAAATTGAGCACCGCGTGGTTACAGGGCACACAGAAGACGGAAGTCACCAGCGTTCAGGCGCTGGAGGCCATTCCACTGCATATCGGCGATAGGCTGAAAATTCAGGGTAACGGCATGTGCTACGTTCCTTCGGGCAACAACAGCGCCACTGCGCCGAGCTTTATGCCTTTCGATTGTTCGGGGATCTACTGGAATACGGCTACCCCGCTGCCACAGCCCGAATCGGAAGTGATCGATAAAGCTGCCGCGCTGATGGCCACCATCAACCGGCAACTGCACCCAAGCGGTGCCGAGCAGAAAGTGAACCCGCAGTTGGCCAGCGCCATTGAAAAGTCAGGCATGATCCTGCTGGATGACTTTGCGGATATCGTATTGAAAACGCAGGACCTGTGTGGCACGGAGGCCGACTGTGTGCGCTTGAAGAACGCATTGGTCAATCTGGGCAACGTCAAGAACTGGGCCAACCTGGTGAAACGGGCCAAATCCGGGGCGCTGGAAGGCGTTAACGTTCTGCTCCGTCCGGTCAGTGCTGAATCGCTGGAAAACCTGAGTAACGCGGCTACCTCTGCCTTTGTGGTGCGGGAAACCCGTCAGGCCGCTGCGGCCCTCAACAGCCCACCGCCGGGCGGTTTTTTGATTACCAGTGACGAAGGCAAGCAGTTGGTGGATTATCCCTTGCCCACACAACCGCTGAACGAATACAACTCACTCGACCAATGGAAAGAACTACAGCGTCTTAGCAGCATGTTGCTACATACGCCGTTCCGGGCAAACGGGGTGATCACCAATATCTTTGTCGATGCCAACGGCACTCGGCATATCGCCCTGCATAGTGAACCGGATATCGTGACCCTATGGCGCTATCTTGGCACCAGCCTGCTGTTGCTGGTGTTGGTCGTCGTGCTGGGTTACAACTCCTGGCGGCTGGTGCAACGCAGGCGCAAAAACCAACATCGCCTCGCCGATATCCAGCGCTATTACGACAGTTGCTTCAACCCGCAGCTCACCCCGATATCCATACGCCCGATGGCGTAGCCTCCGCCCTGCCATCCGCCTATACTAGGCTGTATGTTTTTTATCATCCGCGGGATACCGCTATCCCGCCTATGGAGTTGGTTCATGGTTCCTGAGTTTGATTGGCACGATATTGATACCGTACTGCTGGATATGGACGGCACCCTGCTGGATCTGGAATTCGACAGCCATTTTTGGCTAACGCTGGTACCGCAGGCGTTAAGTGAGCAACGGGCCATTCCCTTCGACGACGCCAGCAAAATCATTCACCAGGAATACCTGGCCGTGCAACACACCATGAACTGGTATTGCTTTGATTACTGGAGTGAACGCCTCGGGCTGGATATCTACCAAATGACCAGCGAAGTCGGCAACCGCGCTCGGCTGCGTGAAGATACCCAGCCGTTTTTGCAGGCGTTACGCGATGCCGGGCAGCGCACCATCCTGCTCACCAACGCGCATCCACACAGTCTGGCGGTGAAGGTTGAGCACACCGGTTTGGATCGACACCTTGATTTATTACTTTCCACCCACACATTTGGTTATCCAAAGGAAGATCAGCGTCTGTGGCAGGCCGTGCAGCAGCAAACCGGCTTTGACCCGCAGCGCACGCTGTTTGTGGATGATGGTGAACCCATTCTGGATGCCGCAAGCAAGTTTGGTATCCGCTACTGCCTTGGCGTGCAGAACCCGGATTCCAGCATGGCGAGTAAAACTTTCCAGCGTTATCCGTCGATGAGCGACTACCGCCAGTTGATACCGGCCTTGGAACGGAGGGAGCAATGAAAGCCAAAGCAACACCGGATGAGGCCGTCCGCCTGGATAAATGGCTGTGGGCCGCCCGATTTTACAAAACCCGCGCACTGGCCCGTGACATGATCGACGGCGGCAAGGTGCACTACAACGGGCAGCGCGGCAAGCCGAGTAAAGCCGTTGAAATCAATGCCGAAATCAAGCTGCGTCAGGGCAACGACGAACGCACTGTCATCGTGCTGGCCATCAATAGCCAACGGCGTGGAGCCGATGAGGCGCAGCTGATGTATCAGGAAACCGAGGCCAGCATTGCCAACCGCGAGAAAGTGGCGCTGGCACGCAAAATGAATGCGCTGACCATGCCGCATCCGGATCGTCGTCCGGACAAGAAAGAGCGGCGCGATTTGATTAAATTTAAATTTGGCGAGCAGGAATAATCCCTCGCCTCAAAGAGAGAAAACTATGTCCAACCATGACCAATTGCACCGTTACCTGTTCGAAAACTACGCGGTGCGCGGTGAGCTGGTTACCGTCAGCGAAACCTATCAGCACATCCTGACCAACCACGATTATCCGGCACCGGTACAAAAACTGCTGGGCGAGTTGCTGGTCGCCACCAGCCTGCTGACCGCCACGCTGAAGTTCGACGGTGACATTACCGTTCAGGTGCAAGGTGACGGCCCGCTGAAACTGGCAGTGATCAACGGCAACAATCGCCAAGAAATGCGTGGTGTAGCCCGTGTCGAAGGCGAGATTGTGGCCGACAGCACCCTGCACCAGATGCTGGGTAACGGCATTATGGTGATCACCATCAGCCCGTCTGAAGGTGAACGCTATCAGGGCGTGGTAGGTCTGGAAGGTGAAACGCTGGCCCAGTGCCTGGAAGGGTATTTCCGCCAGTCCGAGCAGCTGCCAACGCGCCTGTTTATCCGCACCGGCGAAGCCGAAGGCAAGCCAGCGGCTGCCGGCATGCTGCTGCAGGTGCTGCCAGCTCAGGACGGCAATGCCGATGATTTCGACCATCTGGTACAGCTGACCGCCACCATCAAGGATCACGAGCTGTTCACCCTGCCGGCCAACGAAGTACTGTATCGCCTCTATCATCAGGAAGAGGTTACGCTGTACGAACCCCAGGACGTGATCTTCCGCTGCACCTGTTCACGCCAACGCTGTGCCGATGCCTTGATCACGCTGCCAACGGAAGAAGTGGCCGATATGCTGGAACAGGATGGCAACATCGATATGCACTGTGATTACTGTGGTAATCATTATGTATTCGATGCGTTAGACATCGCCGCCCTTCACAACGGCAATGCCGACAGCAGCACCCAACTGCATTAAGCAACACCGCGGTGTGACGTGCGTCGAGTTGTGACGCACGTCAGGCCCCACCGTTTGCACGCTTGCTTTATTCCGTGGTCTACATCTCATAACGTAACTAAAAAACGTTTAATACGTTAAATATTTGATACCTATCGCGGTTACATCTCCATGGATCCCTACAATTGTCGCCAGAAATTCTGTGATCAAGGAGTAGTGACATGCGTGTTAATGGTATAACCCACCAGGATCTTGCCGCTTATGGAATTCATAACGTTGGTGAAATCGTTCACAATCCGAGTTATGAATTACTGTTTAAGGAAGAAACGGACCCTTCACTGCAAGGGTTTGAGCGTGGTGTAGTAACCAATCTGGGTGCCGTTGCCGTCGATACCGGCATCTTCACCGGCCGTTCGCCAAAAGATAAGTACATCGTCCGTGACGATATCACCCGGGACACCGTCTGGTGGGCCGATCAAGGTAAAGGCAAAAACGATAACAAACCTCTCAACCCTGAAGTCTGGGCAGATTTGAAAAAACTGGTCACCGAGCAGCTTTCCGGCAAGCGCCTGTTCGTGGTCGATACTTTCTGCGGTGCTAACGCAGATTCCCGCCTGAAAGTCCGCTTTATCACAGAAGTGGCCTGGCAAGCGCATTTCGTCAAAAACATGTTTATCCGCCCGAGCGATGAAGAACTGCAAGGCTTTGAGCCTGATTTCGTGGTGATGAACGGCGCCAAGTGCACCAACCCGAACTGGCAGCAGCAGGGAATGAACTCGGAAAACTTCGTGGCATTCAACCTGACCGAGCGTATGCAACTGATCGGCGGCACCTGGTACGGCGGCGAAATGAAAAAGGGTATGTTCTCCATCATGAACTACCTGCTGCCGCTTAAAGGCATTGCCTCCATGCACTGCTCGGCCAACGTGGGCGAGAAAGGCGACGTGGCAGTGTTCTTCGGCCTGTCCGGCACCGGTAAAACCACGCTGTCCACCGATCCGAAACGCCAACTGATTGGCGATGACGAACACGGCTGGGATGACGATGGCGTCTTCAACTTCGAAGGCGGCTGCTACGCCAAGACCATCAAGCTGTCGGAAGAAGCCGAGCCAGATATCTATCACGCCATCAAGCGTGATGCGCTGCTGGAAAACGTCACCGTCCTGGCCGACGGTACCGTGGACTTCAACGACGGATCGAAAACCGAGAACACCCGCGTTTCCTATCCGATCTACCACATCCACAACATCGTCAAGCCGGTATCCAAAGCGGGCCACGCTACCAAGGTGATCTTCCTGACTGCGGACGCCTTCGGCGTACTGCCGCCGGTATCACGCCTGACGGCCAACCAGACCCAGTACCACTTCCTGTCCGGTTTCACCGCCAAGCTGGCCGGTACCGAGCGCGGCGTTACCGAGCCAACGCCAACCTTCTCTGCCTGCTTTGGCGCGGCATTCCTGTCACTGCACCCAACCCAGTATGCAGAAGTGCTGGTCAAGCGCATGCAGGCAGCCGGAGCCCAGGCTTACCTGGTCAATACCGGCTGGAACGGCACCGGTAAGCGTATCTCGATCAAAGACACCCGCGGCATTATCGACGCCATCCTCAATGGTGAAATCGATAAGGCAGAAACCATCACGCTGCCAATCTTCGATCTGTCGATGCCAACTGCCCTGCCAGGCGTTGATCCGGCCATCCTCGACCCACGTGCCACCTATGCCAGCATAGAGGAGTGGGAAGAGAAGGCGCACGATCTGGCGAACCGCTTTATCACCAACTTCGACAAATACACCGATACCCCGGCAGGCGCTGCACTGGTCAGCTCGGGTCCGAAACTGTAATAGCGTTGATTACCCCCTAAGCCAAGGCGCGGAATTCCGCGCCTTTTCTATTTGTGGCTGATTTGCACTTGAGGTTGGTTTGAATTCGTGGCTGACTTGCACTTGTGGTCAATTTGTAGGGGCGCTGCATGCTGCGCCCGTTAATATATTGACCAGGCCACAGTGCTGCGGCCTTAAGTCAGGATATCAGGCGTTCTCTTTGGCTGGCGGATTCCCGCTGGAAGTTTCTTTCTTCTCGATCGGTATTGGGAGATAGGCTCGGATACGCAGCCCACCACGCTCGCTGGTGCCGATATCCAGCACGCCAGCATGAGCGTCAATGATGCGCTGCACGATCGCCAACCCTAACCCGGTGCCGCTGGTGCTACGCGCACTGTCGCCGCGCACAAAGGGTTGGAACAGATGCTTCAGCTCTTCCGGCTTGATACCAGGGCCATCATCCTCCACCTGGAACCAGCCGCGCTGCAGTTCTCGACCGCTGCTGACCTTGATCCAGCCGTTGCCATAGCGCGCCGCATTCACCACCATATTCACCACCGCACGTTTGATCGATAACGGATGCACATTCACCATCAGCTCACCCGGCAGAATATCGGTTTCAATCACCCGTTCGTAGCCACTTTCTGTCGCCACCACTTCGCCCAGAATGGAGTTCAAATCGCAAATTTCGGTTTGCATCTCCTGGCCGGTACGCAGGTAATCAATAAACTGTTCGATGATGGCATTACATTCTTCGATATCTTTATTGATCGACTCCGCCAGATAACCGTCTTGCTCGCTCATCATTTCCGTCGCCAGACGGATACGCGTCAGCGGCGTGCGCAAGTCATGACTGACCCCCGCCATCAGCAGCGTGCGATCGTCGGCCAGTAACTTCACCCCAGAGGCCATCTGGTTGAAGGCCCGGGTTACCGAGCGCACCTCAGAGGCACCATACTCACGTAGCGGCGGCGGAATAATGCCTTTGCCTACCTGCAAGGCAGCATGCTCAAGCTCCACCAGAGGGCGGTTCTGAATGCGGATAAACAGCCAGGCGCCGCCTATCGCCAGCAACATAATCGCCAGGGTGTAGCGGAATAGCGGCGAGAAATCGCCTTGATGGATTTCGGTCAGCGGGACGCGCACCCAGATATCCGGCTGCAACCAGGTTTTCAGCCAGACCACCGGGGAGTTTTTATTCACCTCGACGCGGACATCGGTCGGGCCACCCAGTTGCTGCGCCATCTGCTGGCTAAGGAATTGGTAGTGTTGCGCCCAGCGCAGGCCGCTCTCTTCCGCAGCCGCGTTGGTATAAAGCGAAATGCCCAGCTCGCGGTAGATCTCGCGGCGGAACGCTGGCGGCACCTCCAGCAAGGTACCGTCCTCCAGTTGCAGCCGATCGGTCATCAGCATACGAACTTCGTACGCCAATACCTTATTGAACTGCTGCAGACTGGGCAGGATGGCGAAGTTAAGCACCACCAGATAGGTCGTCACCAGGCTGACAAACAGCAAGGTGACGATCAACAGCAAAGTTCGGGCAAACGAGCTACGCGGTGAAAAGCGTAATCGCCTCATGCCTTACTGCCGTCCGGGACGAAGACGTAGCCAAGACCCCAAACGGTCTGGATATAGCGTGGATGTGCCGGATCTTCTTCAACCATGCGGCGCAGGCGCGAGATCTGCACGTCGATGGAACGCTCCATCGCACTGTATTCGCGGCCACGGGCCAAGTTCATCAGCTTATCACGCGACAACGGTTCACGTGGGTGGCTGACCAAGGCTTTCAGCACCGCGAACTCACCGCTGGTTAATGGCATAGGTTCATCTTCACGGAACATCTCGCGCGTGCCGAGGTTCAGTTTGAATTTACCAAAGGCGATCACCGCCTCTTCCTGAGAAGGCGCACCCGGCAGTTCGTTGGCCTGGCGGCGCAGCACGGCACGGATACGAGCCAGCAGTTCACGCGGGTTGAACGGCTTAGGGATATAGTCATCGGCACCGATTTCCAGCCCGACGATACGGTCCACTTCTTCACCCTTGGCGGTCACCATAATGATCGGCATCGGGTTGCTTTGACTGCGCAGGCGACGGCAAATGGACAGCCCGTCTTCACCCGGCAACATCAGGTCTAATACCATCAGATGGAAAGACTCACGCGTCAGCAAACGATCCATTTGCTCAGCGTTGGCAACGCTGCGAACCTGGAAGCCCTGTTCGGTTAAGTAACGCTCTAAAAGCGCACGCAGGCGCATGTCATCATCGACGACCAGAATCTTGTGATTCTCTTGCATTGTCTGACTCCCAAAGGCTGTATTGCCTGATTCTAGACTGTGGCCCGCACTTATGCATCGGCACCGCTGGCGGCTATTTGGCAACAGCCTCGTATTGTTCAAAAACTCCATCATTACTGACAGCGTTTAATGGTATATATTCTAGACGAAATTGTTACAAAGCTTATTCTTTTGCCCAAATATCAACAATTTTCACTTAAATCAGGGGCGCCGATCGGTAAAAACTTCCCGCTGCGTATGATGTACACTCTTGGCTGAAAACCGCAATACTGGCGAATTGGCAGTGTACCTCAGGTTTATAAAAAAAACGCCAACGGATATGGTGGCCGCTTTATGCGAGAATGCCCACTGCTCCTGTGATTCGATGATGGATGACAATGAAAACATTGCTGATCACCCGTGAGGGTTACAACAAGCTCAAAAAAGAACTGGATTTCCTGTGGCGTGAAGACCGCCCGGAAGTGACCAAGAAAGTCACCTGGGCCGCCAGCCTGGGCGACCGAAGTGAAAATGCCGATTACCAATACAATAAAAAGCGGCTGCGTGAGATCGATCGCCGGGTGCGTTATCTCACCAAGTGCCTTGAGCAGCTGAAAATTGTCGATTATTCGCCACAACAGGCGGGCAAGGTGTTCTTTGGGGCCTGGGTAGAGATCGAGAATGACGATGGCGATACCAAACGCTTTCGCATCGTGGGTTACGACGAAATCTTTGGCCGTAAAGATTACATCTCCATCGACTCACCAATGGCTCGCGCCTTGCTGAAAAAAGAGGTAGGGGATACGGCTACGGTTGAGACCCCGGCAGGTATTGCCTACTGGACGGTCAACGAGATCGAATATATCAAAGACGAAGAATAGTTGAGACCGTAGGGGCGCTGCATGCTGCGCCCATCAAAACCTCGGCCCTCTGGACTGGCATTTTCCCCCTGCAAAACGTATAACTATCCCCCTATCGATTATCGCTGCTAACAGATACCTGACTTATGACTGATCCACTGAGCCGCATTATTGCAACCGAACTGCAGGCCCGCCCGGAGCAAGTTGACTCCGCCATCCGTCTGCTGGATGAAGGTAATACCGTGCCGTTTATCGCACGCTATCGTAAGGAAGTCACCGGGGGCCTGGATGATACCCAACTGCGTCAGTTGGAGACTCGTCTGGGCTATCTGCGTGAACTGGAAGATCGCCGCCAAACCATCCTCAAGTCCATTGAAGATCAGGGTAAACTGACCGAACAGTTGGCGGGGGCAATCAACGCCACACAAAGCAAAACCGAACTCGAAGACCTTTACCTGCCCTACAAACCGAAACGCCGCACCCGTGGGCAGATCGCTATTGAAGCCGGTCTGGAGCCGCTGGCAGACTCCCTGTGGCAAGATCCGCAACAGCAGCCAGAACAGTTGGCCGAAGGATTTGTCGATGCCGAGAAAGGCGTGGCAGACGTCAAAGCGGCGCTGGACGGCGCACGCTACATCCTGATGGAACGCTTTGCCGAAGACGCGACCCTACTGGCCAAGGTGCGTGACTACCTGTGGAAAAACGCCCATCTGGTGTCCAAGGTTGTCGAGGGTAAAGAAGAGGAAGGCGCGAAATTCCGCGACTACTTCGATCACCACGAACCAATTGCGCAAGTGCCTTCACACCGTGCGCTGGCAATGTTCCGTGGCCGCAATGAAGGCGTGCTGCAACTGGCGCTGAACGCCGATCCGCAGTTTGAAGAAACCCCGCGTGAAAGCCAGGGCGAGCTGATTATCACCAACCATCTCAACCTGCGCCTGAACAACGCGCCGGCAGATGCCTGGCGTAAATCCGTGGTTAACTGGACGTGGCGCATCAAGGTGTTGCTGCATCTGGAAACCGAGCTGATGAGCACCCTGCGTGAGCGTGCGGAAGACGAAGCGATCAACGTTTTCGCCCGCAACATGCACGATCTGCTGATGGCAGCCCCGGCCGGTATGCGCGCTACCATGGGCCTGGATCCTGGCCTGCGCACTGGCGTTAAAGTGGCGGTGGTGGATGCTACCGGCAAGCTGGTTGCCACCGATACCGTTTATCCGCACACCGGGCAGGCAGCCAAAGCCGCTGCGGTCGTTGCCGCGTTGTGCATCAAACACAAGGTTGAGCTGGTTGCCATCGGTAACGGCACCGCATCACGCGAGACCGAGCGTTTCTTTGCCGAGCTGCAACAGCAGTTCCCGGACGTTAAAGCCCAGAAAGTGATCGTCAGCGAGGCCGGAGCTTCGGTGTATTCCGCTTCCGAGCTGGCCGCGTTGGAGTTCCCGAACCTAGACGTTTCGCTGCGCGGTGCGGTTTCCATCGCCCGCCGTCTGCAAGATCCACTGGCCGAACTGGTTAAGATCGATCCGAAATCTATCGGCGTGGGCCAATACCAACACGACGTCAGCCAAAGCCAGTTAGCCAAGAAGCTGGACTCGGTGGTGGAAGACTGTGTGAACGCCGTTGGCGTTGATCTGAACACCGCCTCCGTGCCGCTGCTGACCCGCGTAGCTGGCCTGACGCGCATGATGGCGCAGAATATCGTCACCTGGCGTGATGAGAATGGCCGCTTCAGCAATCGTGAACAGTTACTGAAAGTGAGCCGTTTGGGGCCAAAAGCCTTCGAGCAATGTGCGGGCTTCCTGCGCATCAACCACGGCGATAACCCGCTGGATGCCTCAACCGTTCACCCGGAAACCTACCCGGTGGTGGAACGCATTCTGGCCGCAACCCGCCAGGCTCTGCAAGATTTGATGGGCAACCCGAGCGCGGTACGCAGCCTGAAAGCCAGCGACTTTACCGATGAGAAATTCGGCGTACCGACGGTCACCGACATCCTGAAAGAGCTGGAAAAACCGGGCCGCGATCCGCGCCCGGAATTCAAAACGGCTACCTTCGCCGAAGGGGTGGAAACCCTCAACGACCTGCAGGTGGGCATGATCCTGGAAGGTTCGGTCACCAACGTCACCAACTTTGGTGCCTTTGTTGATATCGGCGTTCATCAGGATGGCCTGGTGCACATCTCGTCATTGGCGGACAAGTTCGTTGAAGATCCGCATACCGTGGTGAAAGCCGGCGATATCGTCAAGGTGAAGGTGATGGAGGTCGATCTGCAGCGTAAGCGTATCGCACTGAGCATGCGCCTGGATGAGCAGCCGGGTGAAGGTTCACCACGCCGTGGCGGGGGCAATAATAACGCTCCAGCTCGCGATAAAAACTCACGCCCTGCGGCTAATAAGCCTAAACCACGCAACAGCACCCCGGCAGGTAACAGTGCCATGGGTGACGCGCTGGCCGCGGCGTTTGGCAAGAAATAAGACCTTGGGGGATAGAGCACCTCTATCCCCCTCAGTTAACGTTAAAAAGGTTACGCTGCTTTGTTTTTTGATGCCTTATAAGCGTTAAAGCTATCTACCTGTGGTTTGGCAAACTCCGGAGCAATTTTTTCCAAAGCTTGGTAGTACTGCATTGCCTTTTCTAAATTTTCCGTCACGCCAAGACCATAGCCATATATCTTGCCCAATGAGCTTAACGCACCTATATCACCTTGCTCAGCAGCCTTGTCTAACCAGTATAATGCCTTATCAAGGTCGGATATTGGGTAGCTATACTTTCCATCACAATGAGTTAATATATGGCGACAAACTTCTTTTGGTAGCAATCTATTTCCGACTGAGTCTTGTGCATCCCTGTGACCCGCCTCTGCTGCTTCCATGAGATATTTATGGAACTTTGGAATGTTTTCAGCGATATCCCCTTCTTTACCGGACTGGTAGATCCTCGCAAGATAATAGAGCGCATCACTGTTTTTTTTGGCTGCCGCTTTCAGCATCCAAGATTCAGCCTCCTTGTATTTGGCACACCCATCAAAATAATAACCAAGCAGAGTCTGCGACTTGGCATCTCCACTTGCTGCTTGTTTTTTTACTTCTTCAGGATTGTCCAATAACTTGGTTGCATCGCATCCTGCAGTAATCAACTTACCATTTTTATACTTTCTCAGTGAAGGTTGATTATTGACAAAATGTTTAACATAAGAATAGTCTTTATTCCAGGACTCTTCGGTCAATTCTCCAGTCTGTGGATCGTAACTTTTGCGTAAGCCATCTTCATACCCTTCTTTATAATTTGTTTCCAATGTTAGCTTACCGGTATTTTCATCCCACCGCTTTGAAACCCCTGAAAGTTGATAGTCATCATAGTTGGCCTCTTGCGTTAATTTCCCTGTACTCTCGCTCCATGTTTTCCTGACATTAATTTTTGAGCCATTTTTATAAACAGTCTCCGTCAGTGGCGTTCCCTTTTCTGTCCACGTTCTTTTTGAAATGACATCTCCGTGTTTGAAATGAGTATGATGAATAAGCTGACCATTCTCAGCCCACTCTTTCATATCCCCGTGTTTCTTTCGATTCTCGTCTAACTGTTCAAGATACTTCGCTTTCCCAGAAGGATACCATCTCTCGGTAGAGACAAGCTGGTTTTTATTATAGACTGTTTTTGAGATCAAGGTACCCGACTCGGTGTAGGTTTCCTGTGCGCCATCTTCTTGCCCCTGTTCATCAAAGTGACTCAGGCTCTTAAGCTGACCATTCTCGAAGTATTCTTTTTTCTCTCCGACAATGACCCCATTTTTATAGAACGACTCCACTTCAGGCTTACCGGCAACGTAATAGTCTACATATTTACCCTCATACTTACCATTCAGGTAGCCATGCTCGCGAAGAATATTTCCATCACCATCATAATGATTACAAGAGCCATCAGCATGAACGCCATTGTTGAAAACACTTTTATTCGCTACCGTGCCATTATCATTTAGCTGAACAGACTCACCCTCAGCCTTGCCATCTATAAATTTAAGTTTCTGATTTATTTTTCCATTTTTATGCCAGGAGATAAACTCGCCATCTCGTTGACCCTGTTGATTAAAGCTGAACTCTGCCGCTTTCTCTCCCGAACCGTAGTAGGTAGTGAAATGAGAAACGAATTTTTGAGAGCTGAAGTTTTGAGTATCACTATAACCCTCAAAAGCTTTATGCTTACCTTCACCAGAAATATCGAGATCCTGACCAAGGTACCAGCCGGTCACTTTCCATAAATTCTTTTCTTTATCCAACTCGAACGGAACCCGGATAAAAAACTCGCCGATACTCGCCGCATCCTTTCTGTTTAATATCTGGAGATTATCGACAGATCCGTGCATCCAGATAATGCTGTCATCCACCACAAATTCGGCACTACATATTTTTTCATTACAGACTTCTATTTTGGTTGCCATGTGCGACGATCTGTCATTACACTCTTTCGTAGTAAAACGGAAATACTTTTCCTTTTGAGCCTGTTGCCACACATTAATAATAAACTCTTCATACTTCTCTTCGGATAAAGATAAAAACTTGGCATTGACGTAGACATCACCACCGCAAGGGGTATCACCATCAATAAGTATTTTTTCGGCGCGGACCAACTCTCTATTTTCGTCTAATGTAGAACGATTCGCTTTGATATCGTCAATTTGAGCGATGAAACTCTCACTTTTAGCGAAGGCCGATTGACAACCGATAGCAGCGAACAGACAGGCAGACAGTAATTTAACTCTCATTAATAATCCCTTATTAAAAACAACCCTATAAAGTCCAACGACATCATACCATAAGATTATATCTTACAGGAAAATAATTAAGTGAATTTTATGTATTTAAGGTTATTTAAGATCGGTAGATATCATCTGAAAAACAATCAATCCCGCGCTGGCGATATCAAAAAAACCGCCAAAACAAACAATGCTATGGGTTCTTGCTTAAGTTTTTCCTCGTCTCCATCAATATAATACCTAACATGTTCTTTCCTGTGCCATCGCCACCGTCGGCCCAGTAGTTATCATTTTTGGTATGTTCAATCAATTGACGGTTCCCGGTGGCTAACAGCACTTCTCTAGCGTTGTCATTCTGCTTAAACTTTTCCAATACCGCGAAGCGCATAACATCATCCTTTACGCTCTCCCAATCTTCTCTCAAGGGATGCCTTCTGTCCCGCCCCATGTTGGCAACCTCCATTGGGGATATGACATTCCTCATAGTATTACGTAGCTCATCATCATGAAATTTTTGTGCTTGAAAGTAATGCTCTACGGTTCTCCAACGCACACCATCAACCCAAAACCCGTGTTTGGAAAAGTTAGAGAACTCACCGTAAGGGTCGTCAACTCGATAAAATAGTATGGTTTCACTCATTGCTTTCATCATCCTTGGAATGCGGGAATTTTGTCATCTACATCCCCTAAAGTCTTTATTCTATCCAGCAGGTGAGACTGCTGACAAACTTTAACCGGCTGCTCTGCAGGGGCACTGCATGCTGCGCCCGGTTAGACAATCAATGCGCCAGATCATAACCTGACCCAAATTGCTATCTCCATTGGCACTAACCATAGATTACCAACTAATATGTGGGTACTAACAACAAGGAATGTGAAATGAGTCATCAAAATCAGGAAGTAAGTAAGTTTTTAAGCTATGTATTACGCCACCAACCAGAATCTATCGGTTTAACGCTGGATAGTGAGGGCTGGGCAAACATCGACTTGCTTATCGCCAGTGCTGCGAAAACAGGCAGGATCCTTGATCGTCATCTAATAGAGTCGGTTGTAGAGAACAGCGACAAGAAGCGCTTCTCTATTTCTGATGATGGCGGTTATATCCGCGCGGTACAGGGGCACTCCTCAAAACAGGTTGATATCAACTATGAGGAACAGACCCCGCCACAGTACCTTTACCATGGCACGGCAACACGTTTTATCGCATCAATTCATCAAGACGGATTGCTCGCTGGCTCCCGTCAGTATGTGCATCTATCTGCCGATATCACTACAGCGACCGCCGTTGGCCAACGGCATGGCAAGCCTGTTGTGTTAACCATCGATGCTTTGGCAATGTACCATAATGGCTTTAAATTTTATCAGGCTGATAACGGAGTCTGGTTGACGGCAACTGTGCCGCTGAAGTTTATTGGTGAGTGATGGCGGAGATGAAAGCATTTTTGCCAGTTGCCTTCTAGCGCCACTGGTAGCGGCAGCCCGACAATTTTGACCTGCCGCAATAAAATGGCGATTTTTTTGTCACCCTGTTTCGCGTCATCGCTTTCAGCCCCCACACCGGTAAAAATGCCCCGTTGTTAACACCCTTATTAACACCGCCCTTTCAGGACGTCGATTGTGCCGTAAACACAAATACTTACCCCTCTCATTTACAGCAGGCGATGTTGCCAGATCTGCGCCATAAAACGTTCAGCCACGCTAATAGAGCTACAACTGTTTCATCACCGCAAGAAAATGCACAAATTTGCAACTTAATTAACCTTTTGCGCTCATTTGCAGTGCGTTTGGCTTAATGCTAAAACTAAGGCTGGCAAGGCGTCCATTGCAGATGTGACAATACTTACAATTGCCCATACATTCCGTATTGAATACGATAATTGTTATCACTATGATTCTGCGTATTCCTTGCTCCGCTTCATAACTCGGCGCTTCTGGCCCCATTCATCTTTTCGCAAGTTGTCTGGGTAGCAAATGGTCTGAAGGTGGCATTCCTGTGGGAATTCCCAACTCATTGAGAAGGCAATATGCAGCTGCTTCCTAAACATACCTATAAAATCACCGGCTTCTCCAGCGAGATTAGCCCGGCCTACCGCCAGAAATTGCTGTCGCTTGGCATGCTGCCCGGCTCACAGTTTGACGTAGTCCGCGTGGCACCGCTTGGTGACCCGATAGAAATAAAGACTCGCCGCGTTAGCCTGGTACTGCGGAAAAAAGATTTAGACCTGATCCTGCTAGATAGCCAACCGTAACGCGCTGTCCCCGCCTCAGGCAGTTGCCGTGTGCAAACGCGGCCGATACTTAATTTACTGATATCACGTTGGTTTATGAAAAAAATCACTATTGGCTTAATCGGTAACCCGAACTCGGGCAAGACGACGCTGTTCAACCAGCTCACCGGGTCGCGCCAGCGGGTCGGTAACTGGGCTGGGGTGACGGTTGAGCGTAAAGAAGGCCAGTTCACGACGCCGCAGTCACAGGTCACGCTGGTGGATTTACCTGGCACCTACTCACTCACCACCATCTCCGAACAAACCTCGCTGGATGAGCAGATCGCCTGTCATTACATCCTGAGCGGTGATGCGGATATGCTGATCAACGTGGTCGATGCCTCCAACCTGGAACGCAACCTCTACCTGACGCTGCAACTGCTGGAGCTGGGTATTCCGTGCATCGTGGCCTTGAACATGCAAGATATTGCCAAGAGCCAGAATATTGAGATCGATGTCGCCGCCCTGGCCGAGCGCCTTGGCTGTCCGGTGGTATCCATGGTTTCTACCAAGGCCGACGGCATTGGCCTGCTGAAACAGACCATCGATAATCATCGCTTCAACCAGTTAAAAGCGCTGGTGGCCTATCCGCCGCTGCTGCTAGACGAAATCACTACGCTGACCGAGGCCATGCCTCAACAATTGCCCACCGAACAGCGGCGCTGGTTGGCTCTGCAAATGCTGGAGGGCGACATCTACAGCCATCAGTTGGCCGGGAAAGCCACCGAGCTGCTGGCACATTCCAGGTTAGCGCTGCAACAGCAGCAGCAGGAAGATCCCGCGCTGGTGATTGCCGATGCCCGCTACCAGTCGATCGCCACTATCTGCGATGCGGTCAGCAACGCCAAACTGGCGTTGCCAAACCGCCTGACGGAGGTGCTGGATCGGGTGATCCTCAACCGCTGGCTGGGGGTGCCAATCTTCCTGCTGGTGATGTACATCATGTTCGTATTGGCGATCAACATCGGCGGCGCACTGCAACCAATCTTCGATCTCGGTTCGGCGGCCATCTTTATTCAGGGCATCCAGTGGGTCGGTTATACCCTGCATTTCCCGCAGTGGCTGACCGTCTTCCTGGCGCAGGGCGTGGGCGGCGGTATCAATACCGTGCTGCCACTGGTTCCCCAGATCGGCATGATGTATCTGTTCCTGTCATTCCTGGAAGACTCCGGCTATATGGCTCGTGCGGCATTTGTCATGGACCGCCTGATGCAGGCGCTCGGGTTGCCGGGTAAATCCTTTGTGCCGCTGATCGTCGGCTTTGGCTGTAACGTGCCGTCCATTATGGGCGCACGCACCTTGGATGCCCCACGTGAACGCCTGATCACCATCATGATGGCCCCCTTTATGTCCTGCGGCGCGCGTTTGGCAATCTTTGCCGTATTTGCGGCGGCCTTCTTCGGCCAGGATGGCGCGGGCGTGGTGTTCTCGCTGTATATGCTCGGCATCGTGGTGGCGATCCTCACCGGTCTGGTGCTGAAATACACCATTATGCGCGGCGAAGCATCGCCGTTCGTTATGGAGCTGCCGGTTTATCACGTGCCGCATCTGAAAAGCCTGCTGCTGCAAACCTGGCAACGCCTGAAGGGCTTCGTATTACGCGCCGGGAAAGTGATCGTGATTGCCAGCATCTTTATTGGCGGCTTGAACAGCTTCTCGTTCAGCGGCCAGCCGGTAGATAGCATCAATGATTCAGCGCTGGCCTCAGTCTCCAAGGTGCTGACTCCGCTGTTGCAACCCATGGGCGTACACAGTGATAACTGGCAGGCAACCGTCGGGCTGGTGACGGGGGCGATGGCCAAAGAAGTGGTGGTCGGGACGCTCAACACGCTGTACACCGCAGAGAACATCACCAATGAGCACTTCGATGCCGCCAACTTCAATCTGCTTGATGAACTCGGTGCCGCCGTCAATGAAACCTGGCAGGGCCTGAAGAACACCTTCAGCCTGAGCGTACTCTCCAACCCTATCGAAGCCAGCAAGGGCGATGGTGAGATGGGCGTGGGCTCAATGGGCGTCATGAGTAGCAAATTTGGCACTTCAATCTCAGCCTACAGCTATCTGATTTTCGTGTTGCTGTACGTTCCCTGCGTCTCGGTGATGGGAGCCATTGCACGTGAGTCCAGCCGTGGTTGGATGACCTTCTCAATCCTGTGGGGGCTGAACGTGGCCTATTCGCTGGCAACGCTGTTCTATCAGTTCGCGACCTTCAACCAACATCCGCAATACAGCGCGACGGCGATCCTGATCGTGCTTCTGTTCAATGCGCTGGTGCTATTGGGCTTGCGCAAGGCACGGAGCCGCGTAACGATCCGTTTGCGTAGCGCCACCTCGGCGTCCTGTTGTCAAAGTTCGGGTGACTGCCACTAATGGCCAGCCTGCTGCAAATCCGTGATGCGCTTGCCCTACGGGGCAGCGCTCAGGCACAACAGCTGAGTCAACAGTTGGCAACACCCTTGCCATTGGTAGAGGCAATGCTGCAACGTTTGGCCGCGATGGGGAAAGTTGAACGTATTGAGCTCGATAGCAGTGAATGCCTGAGTGGCAGCTGCAAAAGTTGTCCGGAAGGGCTGGCTTGTCAAACGGTGATTTATCGTTTGAAGGAGTGAATACAGGGGCGCAATAGTTTGCCTGCGCCCCCGCACTTGAAGATTATTGCTTGTCTTTATACACGTCAGCTACGGCGCTGAACTTGCCATGCTCACGGGCAGCCAGTACGACATAATATTGGCCCCCTTTCTCATCGGCCAGTTTGGACAATTCATCTTTCAAGTCCATCGGATCGGTGGCTTGCGCAGTTGAAGACACGGTGCCAATTTTCTCATACTTGCCTGGGTTCTTATCCAGCTCGTCCTTAGTTAGCAAGGTTGCAGCCATCGAACCGAAAGACACTGAACCTACAATCAACGCCGCAACGATCATCTTCAATGATTTCATGACAATACCTCTCAATGGATAAATTGGATTTTTATGAAAGCGACTAACAACAAATGCGTCATCGAGCTTGGCTACTGCGACGTCTAACAGCTTCGTTGCTTTCCCTGACGAAGCCCCCTCTGCCCAGAAACAAATCGCCAAGGTGAAGATTGATAAGCCCATATTCACCTTGTAGCCACGCATTTACCCCTTCAAGTATCGAACAGGTTTAGTTTTTATCCACTTATTGGTTGAAAATTTACCGCCGTTTTGTGCTTTTATAATCTGTAATCAATGAGATATCACCGCAAGACCGCGCCATTACTCGGTTGCAACAAATTGATTAATAATGTTAGCGAATGCTTCGGGGTGAGAGATAAACGGCGCATGGGCCGCTTTGGCGATCACCTCAGAGGTGGAGTTCGGCCACAATTCGTCCAGCAGGCTAGCCACTTTGCGCGGCACCAACCCGTCGAGGTAACCATAAATACGCAGTACCGGCATCGTCAGTGCCGCCAACGATTGGCGTTGATCCACCGTACGTAGCATCTCCAGGCCTCCGTTCAGCACCTCAACGCCCGGCATCGGCTGGTTGAGCACCACGGTTTTCAACTGGCGCGCATCCTGACGAGCGCTTTCCGTGCCCAACGTTTGCAACGCCAGAAAACGTTCCACGGTGCGCTGGAAATCATGGCTGAGCTGCTGCTGGAAGCCACTGAGCACCTCCGGGCGGATCCCCGGCCACGGGTCGTGCGCCGTAAAGCAGGGCGAAGAAGCTACGGTGATCAGCCCGGTTACCCGCTCAGGCTGCATAAGGGCGATCTGCCCGGCAACCAGCCCACCAAGGGACCACCCCAGCCAATAAGCCTGCTTGGGTGCGGCGGCCAGCAGTATCTCCGCCATCTCCGTTAACGAGACGGCACCATAGCCCTGGCTGCGGCCATAGCCAGGCAAGTCCACCAGGTGTAGGCGAAAATGCGGAGCCAATCGCTCCAACGTGCAACCCCAGACCTCGGCATTCAGTCCCCATCCGTGCAGCAGCACAAGATCGCGATCGCCTTCACCTAAGGTTTGCCAATACAGCTCTGTCATCAGTTATTGTCCTTACTCGTCGCCTTCCAAGCGGTAGCGTTTTGCACGACTCGAAATTCATAGAGTATTAAAAAGGGGGTGGTGACTATGCTACCAATCCACAGCCGCTGTTGGCTATGCCGGCAACCATTACGGCTGATGCAGCAGGGCATCTGCAGCTACTGCCTGCGTACGTTGCCCGCCAAACCTTGTTGCTGCCCAGTTTGCGGTTTGCCCAGTGGCGATCCCCATCAGCCTTGCGGACGATGTCTGCAAAAGGCGCCCCCTTGGCAAGCTTTGGTATTTGTTGCGGATTATCGCCCGCCCATCAGCACCCTGGTGAAAAATTTCAAATTCCAGCAGACACCCGCACTGGCTCCCACTCTGGCTCGTTTGATCCTGTTGCATTGGCTGCAAGCGCACCGAGAGCAACATCTGAACAGACCGGAGGTGATTTTAGCGGTACCCTTGCAGGATAAACGCTGCTGGCGGCGTGGCTATAACCAAAGCGAGCTGTTGGCCCTGCCACTGGCCCGCTGGTTGGGCTGCGAATATCGCCCTGCGGCATTACGCCGCATCAGGGCAACCGCGCCACAACAGAAATTGATAGCGCGCCTACGGCGGCGTAATCTGCGTGGTGCTTTCCGTTGTGATGAGAACCTGGCAGGGAAGCATGTGGCATTGCTGGATGATGTGGTTACCACTGGCAGCACCATGGCAGAAATCGCTACACTATTACAGAAGCAAGGCGTCGCATCGTTGCAGATTTGGTGCGTTTGCCGCACGTTGTAGTACCACGGCAATGGGCGTATTATAACCTACTATAGAAGTCAACTATTGAGCTAATGCTATGATCCGTATAACAGATGCTGCACAGGAACACTTTGCCAAGCTGTTGGCAAGCCAAGAAGAAGGCACCCAAATCCGCGTATTCGTGATCAATCCGGGTACGCCGACGGCCGAATGCGGTGTCTCTTATTGCCCGCCAGACGCGGTGGAAGCGACAGATACCGAACTCAAGTTCGAAAAGCTGTCCGCTTACGTCGATGAGCTGAGCGCGCCTTATCTGGACGACGCTGAAATCGACTTCGTCACCGATCAGCTCGGCTCACAGCTGACGCTGAAAGCGCCGAACGCCAAAATGCGCAAAGTGGACGACAATGCGCCACTGATGGAGCGCGTAGAATACGTGCTGCAATCGCAGATCAACCCGCAGCTGGCTGGCCACGGTGGCCGTGTGACGCTGATGGAAATCACCGACGACGCGCTGGCCATCCTGCAGTTCGGCGGCGGTTGCAACGGTTGTTCAATGGTCGACGTCACGCTGAAGGAAGGGATCGAGAAAGAGCTGCTGCAAAAATTCCCGGAACTGAAAGGCGTGCGCGATCTCACCGAGCACCAGCGCGGCGAACACTCCTACTACTGATAACTATCAGGGCGCAATTCCGTTTTGCGCCCTGCCTATCTCCATCGGGGTCGGTAAACCGCCCCCGATGCATTTAGCCTACAGAAACCTTTCTGCGTCGCTTATCCAAATCCTTCAATAAACGGTTGACCTCAGCATCGTCAAACATCGCTTCCAAGGTCTGGCTCAGCTTGCGCCGCCAGTTCGGGTACTGATCGCTAGTGCCGGGAATATTGACCGGTTCCGCCATATCCAGCCAGTCTTCCGGTTGTAGGCCCAGTAACGCACTGGCGCTGTCTGCCACATAGCGTTGCAAACCCCGGTTCAGCAACGGGCTCATGTTCAACAACGAGGCTTTCTTGCCGACCTTTTGCGGCACGCAGCCATAGCGATGCAGCCCGTCCAGTAACCCCTGCTTGGCCCGTTCACGATCGGCAAACAGCTCTTTGAGCACTTCCGCATCCGGGTATAACCCCAGTTGCTTGCCGAGCGTCAGATCGCCGCTTTGCCAATAGCCACGCAGCGTAGGCAGATCGTGGGTGGTAATGGTCGCCATTGCCTGCACCGGATAAGACTGCGGCGCACGGAACTGCTTCTCCGCATCGTGCTCGAAATACAGTACCTTGTAGGAATAGACGCCGCTATCACGCAGTTTGCCGACGATCTCCACCGGCACGGTCCCTAAATCTTCCCCAATCACCATGCAACGATGGCGCTGACTCTCCAAGGCCAACAGCGCCAGCAGATCGTCAACCGGGTATTTCACATAGGCGCCGTGATCGGCCGTTTCACCATAAGGGATCCACCATAAACGCAGCATCGCCATCACGTGATCGATACGCAAGGCACCACAGCTGGTCATATTGGCCCGCAGCAAATCGATAAACGGTTGATACCCCCGCGCCACCATCACATGCGGATCCATCGGCGGCAGGCCCCAGTTTTGCCCCAGCGGCCCGAGAATATCCGGCGGAGCACCCACCGAGGCTTGCATGCAATACAGCTCGCGTTCACACCAGGTTTCCGCCCCGCCCTCTGCCACCCCGACCGCCAGATCGCGGTACAGGCCAATCGGCATCTGGCACTGCTGGCTTTGGCCGAAGCACTCGGCAAACTGGCTGGCCGCCAGCCATTGCAGCCACAGGTAGAAGGTAACCTCATCCTCATGCCGCTTACAGAAGGTTTCCACTGCCGGGCTATTGCCCTGCTGATACTCCTCCGGCCAGGCTGGCCATCCCCACATAGTGCTGTCTTTGGCACTGAGATGGGCATGTAACGCGTCGAACGTTGCCTGCTGATACAGGCTGCTGCCCCCTTCGCCGACGAAGCGTTCAAATTCCTGCTTCAACGCATCCTGCGGCTTGCGGGCCTGGAAATGCGGGAAAGCCAGCTTCAACGCCGCCAGCTTCAACTGCGTTACCGTGCTGTAGTCCACCAGCTCACTACTACGCGCTTTGGCCAACAGCTTCTGCGTCGCGGCCTTCTGCCACCATTTTTGCGCGGCCTGGCTGAGCTGGAAATCCTCCACCACGTTGACGTCGATATACACCACGTTCAACCAGCGGCGCGAAGACGGGCTATAAGGGCTGGCGCTTTCCGGGCTGGCTGGATACAGCGCGTGGATCGGGTTGAGCCCGATAAAGGCGCCGCCGCGTTCCCCCACCTCACCGACCATCGCCCGCAGATCGCCAAAGTCGCCAATCCCCCAGTTACGCTCGGAACGCAGCGTGTAGAGCTGTACGCAGGCTCCCCACAGCTTCTTGCCGGTCAATAATGCATCCGGCTCGTAGCAACGCTTGGGGGCAACAATCAGCCGGCAGGCCCATTGCTGCTCCCCCTGTGACAAAGTGAGCTGGTGATAACCCAGCGGTAACTTGCCCGGCAGGGTCAGGGTTTTATGCGCACTGGCACGGCCTTCTTGCTGGCTACCATCCTCGCGCAACAATACCCACTGAAACTCGCCTTCTCCCCCCAGCGGCAGCGCCACCGGGTTGCCTTGATAAAAGACTTTAACCTGCGGCAAGGGAGCCGTTGACGGCTGCAACGACGCGGGGTTCATCGCCGCCAACAGCTTGCGTTTGGTTTCTGGCGAAATTGCCTGCCGTTGGCCGTGGGCATTGATGTAATCGGCAGCAATCCCAGCCTGGGCTGCTACCTGATCGATACCTTTACTCATTCGCACTCCTTAACGCTTGGCTTGCCAAATGCGTTGCTGATAGTCACGGATCGAACGATCAGAGCTGAACATGCCTACGCGCGCGGTGTTAAGGATAGTGCGGCGCGTCCATTCGTCGCGGTCACGATACAGTTTGTCTACCTGCCGTTGAGCTTCGCAGTAGGAAGCAAAGTCCGCCAGCACCAGATACGGATCGCCACCTTCCAACAGGCTGTGCAGCATCATATCGAATGCGTGCTTGTCACCGTGACTGAATGCGCCGCTGGCCAGTTCGTCCAGGATTGCCTTCAGGTGCTTGTCTTTCTTGCGATAGCTCAGCGGATCATAACCCTTGGCCAACAGCGCTTTGACCTGCTCCACGGTGTTGCCGAAAATAAAGATGTTGTCCTCACCGACCTGCTCGGCGATCTCGACGTTGGCTCCGTCCAGCGTGCCAACGGTAAGTGCGCCGTTCAGCGCCAGCTTCATATTCCCGGTACCCGAGGCTTCTTTACCGGCGGTGGAGATCTGCTCGGAAATGTCCGCTGCCGGGATCATCAATTCAGCGACAGAAACGCGGTAATCAGGGATGAAGGCCACTTTCAGACGATCTTTGACGATCGGATCGTTATTGATCTTCTCTGCGGCTTGGTTGATCGCATAGATGATGTTCTTCGCCAGGTAGTAGCCCGGTGCGGCTTTGGCACCAAACAGGAATACGCGTGGCACGATGTCCAGGTTCGGGTTATCCCGCAGTTGGCGATACAGAGAAAGAATGTGCAGCAGGTTCAGGTGCTGGCGCTTGTACTCGTGCAGGCGTTTGATCTGCACGTCGAAGATTGCGTCTGGATTGAGCGTCAGCCCCATTACGCTGTGCACGTAGTTGGCCAGGATCACCTTGTTATCACGCTTGATCTGCTGATACTTCTCGCGGAATACGGCATCTTCAGCGTATTTTTCCAGCCCCTTCAGCGCATCAAGATCGTTGGCCCACTCCACTTTCAGGGTGGTATCGATCAGGCCCGACAATGCCGGGTTACACTGCTTGAGCCAGCGGCGCGGCGTAATGCCGTTGGTAACGTTGTGGAATTTGTTCGGCCACAGCTGGTGATATTCCGGGAACAGATCTTTTACTACCAGATCCGAGTGCAGCTGGGCCACACCGTTCACCGCAAAGCCGCTGACCACGCACAGGTTGGCCATGCGTACCTGCTTGTTGTGGTGTACTGCCAGCTTGGCCCACACCGCCTCATCGCCCGGCCAGTGTTGGTCTACCAACCGCTTAAAGTTGGCGTTGATCTGCTTGATGATAGAGAAGTGGCGCGGCAGCAGGCTGCGGACCAGTTTCTCATCCCAGCACTCCAGGGCTTCCGGCATCAGGGTGTGGTTGGTATAGGCAAAGGTCTTGCTGGTGATCGCCCAGGCCGCATCCCAATCCAGTTGGTGCTCATCGAGCAGAATACGCAGCAGCTCTGGAATGGCGATGGTTGGGTGGGTATCGTTGAGTTGGATCACTTCGTACTTCGGCAACTCTTCAATCTTGCGCCCGGCCAGATGGTGTTTACGCAGAATATCGGCCACTGAGCAGGCACACTGGAAATACTGCTGCATCAGGCGCAGGCGTTTGCCAGCCTGATGGTTGTCATTCGGATAGAGCACCTTGGTCAGCTTGGCAGCTTCTACGCCCTGCTTTTCCGCCTGCAGGAATTTGCCGTCGTTGAAATCCCCCAGATCGAATGGATGAGTATGCGTTGCCTGCCACAGGCGCAGCGGCTGGGTGACCCCGTTACGGAAGCCCAGCACCGGCAGATCCCAAGCTTCCCCACGCAGGGTAAACTCCGGGTGCCACAGCTCGCGGCCATCGGCCAGTTTCTCGATCTTGCCACCAATCCCGACATCCACCGCCAACGCCGCATTATGGCGGAACCACGGGTAGCTCTCGCGCTGCCAGTTATCCGGTGCCTCTTGCTGATGGCCCTCTTGGAACGACTGACGGAACAGCCCGTATTGATAGTTCAGCCCATAGCCGGTAGCCGGTTGCTCCACCGTAGCCATCGAGTCCAGGAAGCAAGCGGCTAAACGCCCCAGACCACCGTTACCCAACGCCGGATCGGTTTCCTGCTCCAACAGATCGGCCAGTTTGACGTCCTGCTCTGCCAACGCCGCCTCAACGGTGTCATACCAGCCAAGGTTGATCAGGTTGTTGGCCGTCAGGCGGCCAATCAGGAATTCCATCGAGATGTAGTTTACATGGCGCAACGACTTGCTGCTTTTACGCGGCGCAGGCTGCGCGGCCAGCTGTTCGGCGAGAGCGGCACTTACGGCCTCCCACCATTGATGCTGAGTCATCTGCTGTGCGGAGCTGAGGCCAAAACGCTGCCACTGACGAGTCAGTGCAGCCAGAAAAACGTCCTTTTTGAGCATAGGCTGTGACATAGGTAAAACTCTCTATCCGGTGTACCCGTCGTCTTTCAAGCGGCAACTTGAGTTCCATTGGGTAGTAAATGGGCCAATTTTTTCACTATCGTGCCGGGGAGAACCCGTAATGGCATCATCCCGCCTGGGGGTTAGCTGGGGAGGAGGATTGGGGCGTAGCTGAAACTGTGATCTCAGGCACTTTTTAAGCCCCCTTGCGTGCGGTAAGAAAGCCCATCGATATCACCGGTGAGCATAAAATCGACGGCAAACCTCAGGACGTTAGCACAGTTATGATAGCTGATGAAGTTTTGTACTTGTCCACTCACAGCCGAGAAACAGGGTAATTTCTGAGGGTAATCAGGCGCGATGTAAAGCGCAGTTAGAGCGGAACCGGGGGCAAACATAAAAAAGTGTGATCAATAGCAATTTAACTTCAAGCCAAAGCGCAAGCTTGTTGCATTACCGTTGACGATGTTCGAAGTTAAAGAGGGGGATTAATTACGAGCTACAAAATAATTAACTCAACCCGGTCCCGAGACAGGAACACGGTGAAATAAATCCTTCGGGCAGTCCTTCGGCGGCGGGAACCGCACTTTACACCTGGAATATTATGCTGATCCCATCAAAACTGAGCCGTCCGGTACGGCTGCAAAATACCGTGGTACGCGATCGTCTGCTGGCGAAGCTGGCCGGTGCGGCGAACTATCGCCTGACATTGGTCAATTGCCCGGCAGGCTACGGTAAGACCACGCTGGTGGCACAATGGGCTGCGGGCAAATCGGATCTGGGGTGGTACTCCCTGGACGAGAGCGACAACCAGCCGGAGCGCTTCGCCAGCTATCTGATCGCCGCGCTGCAACAGGCCACCACTGGCCACTGCGTGAAAAGCGAGGCATTAAGCCAGAAGCACCAATACGCCAACCTTTCGGCGCTGTTTGCCCAGCTGTTTATCGAGCTGTCTGACTGGCACCAGCCGCTGTACCTGGTGATCGACGATTACCACCTGATCACCAATGACCAGATCCATGAAGCGATGCGTTTCTTCCTGCGCCACCAGCCAGAAAACCTGACGCTGCTGATCCTTTCCCGCACCCTTCCTCCCCTGGGGATTGCCAATCTTCGCGTACGCGATCAGCTGTTAGAGCTGAGCACGCGCCAGTTGGCTTTTAATCATCAGGAGGCGAAACAGTTCTTTGACTGCCGCCTTACCTCCCCGCTGGAGCACAATGACAGCAGCCGTCTGTGTGACGAAGTGGAGGGCTGGGCAACCGCCTTGCAGCTAATCGCGCTCTCCGCCCGTCAATCCACCTCTTCCGCTCAGCAATCTGCCAAACGTCTGGCCGGGCTGAACGCCAGCCACCTGTCCGATTATCTGGTGGATGAGGTGCTGGATCGCGTCGATGCCGATGCCCGCGCGTTCCTGTTGCGCTGCTCGGTACTGCGTTCGATGAACGACGCGTTGATCGTTCGCCTGACCGGAGAAGACAACGGCCAGCAGCGCCTGGAAGAGCTTGAGCGCCAGGGCCTGTTTATTCACCGTATGGACGACACCGGCGAATGGTTCTGTTTCCATCCGCTGTTTGCCTCGTTCCTGCGCCAGCGTTGCCAGTGGGAATTGGCGCTGGAACTGCCAGGCCTGCACCATGCGGCGGCGGAAGGTTGGCTGGCGCTCGGGTACCCGGCGGAAGCCATTCACCATGCGTTGGCAGCCAGCGATGTCAGCATGTTACGCGATATCCTGTTGCAACATGCCTGGTCGTTGTTCCATCACAGCGAACTGGCCTTGCTGGAAGAGTGTCTGAATGCCCTGCCGTACGAACGGCTGATCCAGAACCCGAAACTGGCCCTGCTGCAAGCCTGGCTGGCACAAAGCCAGCATCGTTACAGCGAAGTGAATACCCAGCTGGAACGCGCCGAACAGGCCATGCTCCAGCAAAAGATCGTCATTGACCAGACTCTGCATGCTGAATTTGACGCGCTGCGTGCTCAGGTGGCGATCAACGCCGGTAAACCGGAAGAGGCCGAGCGCCTGGCCACCGAGGCGCTGAAATTCCTGCCGCTATCCAGCTATTACAGCCGCATCGTGGCCACCTCGGTCACCGGTGAGGTTCACCACTGCAAGGGAGAACTGGCACGCGCGTTGCCCATGATGCAGCAAACCGAACAGATGGCTCGCCGCCATCAGGCTTATCACTATGCGCTGTGGGCGCTGTTGCAGCAGAGCGAAATTCTGATCGCGCAAGGGTTCCTGCAAGCCGCCTATGAAACGCAGGATAAGGCCTTCGAACTGGTGCGTGAACAGCATCTGGAGCAGTTACCGATGCACGAATTCCTGCTGCGTATCCGCTCACAGGTGCTCTGGTCGTGGTCACGATTGGATGAAGCCGAAGAAGCGGCACGTGAAGGGCTGAAGGTGTTGGCTAACTACCAGCCGCAGCAGCAGTTGCAATGCCTGGCGATGTTGGCGAAATGCTCGCTGGCGCGTGGCGATCTGGATAATGCCAATGCTCACCTGCTGCGCAGCGAAGTCCTGCTACATGGCTCACAATATCACCGGGACTGGCTGACCAATGCCGATAAACCAAGGGTGATCCACTGGCAGATGACCGGGGACACTACCGCTGCGGCCAATTGGCTGCGCCATACTGAAAAACCGGGGATGGCCAACAACCACTTTACGCAGGGGCAATGGCGTAATATCGCCCGCGTGCAGATCCTGCTCGGCCAGTACGAAGAAGCCGAAGTGGTGTTGGACGAGCTAAACGAAAATGCCCGCCGCCTGCGGTTGGTGAGCGATCTCAACCGTAATCTGCTGCTCAGTAACCACCTCTACTGGCAGATGGACCGCAAAGTAGATGCCCAGCGCGCGCTGATAGAATCGCTCTCGCTGGCTAATCGCACCGGGTTTATCAGCCACTTTGTGATCGAGGGAGAGGCCATGGCGCAGCAGCTGCGTCAACTGATCCAGCTCAACACGCTGCCGGAGATGGAACAGCATCGCGCCCAGCGCATTCTGCGCGATATTAACCAGCATCACCGGCACAAGTTCGCCCATTTTGACGAGAACTTCGTCGATAAGCTGCTAACTCACCCGCAAGTGCCGGAGCTGATCCGCACCAGCCCGCTGACACAGCGTGAATGGCAGGTGCTGGGCCTGATTTACTCCGGTTACAGCAACGATCAGATCGCCGGGGAACTGGCCGTCGCGGCCACCACCATCAAAACCCATATCCGTAATCTGTACCAGAAACTGGGGGTCGCACATCGGCAGGAAGCGGTGCAGCAGGCGCAGCAGTTGCTGAAAATGATGGGTTATGGCGCATAATTTTAAAAGCAGATCAGTAGGTTAAGCCCGGTGTAGCGCCCCTCACCCTAACCCTCTCCCACAGGGAGAGGGGACCGAACGTGCCACATTTGACAACTGCGTTCGACCCTAAATCCGTAAGGGGTGACTGTACACAGCTGGTTTCATCTTTACTCCACTGCCTTGCTATATTGTTGTCATGCTGGGAGCTGTTCCAAGATGAGCCTTATAGTTTAGAGAATATATAGAGCCTGATACATCCACCAAATAAATAGGTCGAGTGATATCACCGGCGGTTAATCTAAAGCCCGCCGGTTTTCTCATGACATTATCGTTTCATCTGGGTACTATTGCGGCAAATTTCCATAGGGAGTTGGGATTGTGGCAATAAACAGGAAAACACTTATTGTGGCAGGGATTTATCTTGCCACCTCTCCGGCCATTGCGAGCACGGAAACCCTCATCGATTATAGTTCTCGGCCCGACGCCGGGGTTTATCTGGGGAATCAGGTTGCCGCATCAACGTTATTTTCTCATACCCTGCACCAAAGAAAGACCGCGCCAGGGGACAGTCAATTCTGGATGCGAGTTTCGGGTTATCACAGCAAGGATCTGAGCGCGGGCGATAACGGCTTACCCGTCGATATGGATCGTCAGGTCTTTATGCTTGGCGGCGATTTGCTGGCCTTGGATAACAACAAAGAAGAGTGGACGGCAGGCCTGATGACCGGCTACGGCCACGCCAAGAGCAGCGCTAACCACGCCACCCTCTCATCCGAAGGTAAAGTCGACGGCTATTCTATCGGCGCTTACAGCACCTGGTATCAGGATAAGAAAAAGCATTCTGGGGCGTATGTGGATACCTGGCTGCAATATGCCTGGTTTAACAACAGCGTGACCTATGCCCAAGGCAAGCAGAATTATGACAGCACCGGCTTTAGCGCCTCGCTGGAAACCGGCTATGCCTTGCAGCCTTTTTCGGCACTCGAGTTGATTATCGAACCACAGCTGCAGATTATTTATAACCGCTTTGATGCCGATAATTATCAGGATCCGGCAGGCGTCTATATTCATCAGGCCGATGCGCCAAACTTTACTTCACGCGTCGGTATTCGCTGGTACAGCGATCAAGACGATTATACTACCGCCTATCTCGCCACCAACTGGTGGCATAATAGTGGCAAGAACACGGTCAATTTTAATGATACGCGGGTAGAATCCAATTCGCTGGATGATCTGTTTGAGGTCAAGTTAGGCCTGCATTCGCCTAGTACTTACAACATGCAGCTGTGGTTTGAAGGCGGGATCACCATGGGAGCCAACAGCTACCAGGATTACGGCGGCACCTTGGGTGTGAGCTATCGCTGGTAATAATGCTACGGCTGCAAGACGGCGGGGGTAAAGACCCTGCCGTTGCTCTGGTCTAATACCTGCAGAAATTGGATACAATAAAGACATTATCCCATTACCCGGTATTTTGCAGTTATGGAACAGTTTGAAACGATCGACGTTGTGCAGGCACACCAACGCCTGAAAGACGGTAGCGCCGCACTGGTTGATATCCGCGATCCACAAAGCTTTGAAGCTGGGCATACGCCAGGCGCTTTTCATCTGACCAACGCCACCCTGTCCGCCTTTATGCAGCAGAACGAGTTCGATCGCCCAGTGATGGTCATGTGCTATCACGGCAACAGCAGCCGCAGCGCCGCGCAGTATCTGCTGCATCAGGGGTTTGACGCGGTTTACAGTATTGATGGCGGCTTTGAGGCCTGGGCCCGCCAGTTCCCACAGGACGTTGAGACTTCCGCTTGATCCCCATTAGGCCGCCTTTCTGGGCGGCCAATTGCTGAATTCTGCACTGTTTTTGTCAGATCCCTTCCCTGCGCTCAGGATTTCAACGGTATAATCAGCCGCCAATGCCATCGGCGGTTTTGCCCGTGGCCAAAGTCATCTACTTAGACGGAAAATCTATGGTTCGAGTGATCGCCGTTTCCAACCCTCGCCTGGCGCAGGCCTTTGTCGATTACATGGCAACGCAGGGGGTTGTACTTGAAGTCCGCGCCACGGGCGATGCAGCCGAAATCTGGCTGGCGGATGAGGCCCATCTGGAGCAGGTGCAACACGAACTGCAACAGTTCCTGCTCGATCCGTTCAACCGCCGCTATCAGGCCGCCAGTTGGCAGGCAGGCAGCACCGATGCCGGTCTACAGTATCAACAGTTTTCTTACCTGCAAATCATCCGCAGCAAGGCCGGGCCACTGACGCTGACGGTGATGAGCCTGTGTATTCTGGTCTATATCCTGATGCAGGTGCTGGGCGATGATACCATCATGTTCTGGCTCTCCTGGCCGCAAAACAGCTCGCAATATGGCCAGCTGTGGCGCTGGGTCAGCCATGCGTTTCTGCACTTCTCGCTGCTGCACATTACCTTTAACCTGATGTGGTGGTGGTATCTTGGTGGTCCGCTGGAAAAACTCCTCGGCACCGGCAAGCTATTTGTGATCGCCGTAGTGTCGGCCTTTTTCAGCGGCTGGGCGCAGTCGTTGTTCAGCGGTGCGCTGTTCGGCGGGCTTTCCGGGGTAGTTTACGCGCTGATGGGCTACGTCTGGCTGAGCGGTGAACGCGCACCGGAACGCGGTTTGAACCTGCCACGGGGCTTAATGGTCTTTTCCGCGCTCTGGCTGGTGGCCGGTTATTTCGATATTTTAGGAATGTCGATCGCCAATGCGGCACACGTTGCCGGTTTAGTGATAGGGTTATTAATGGCATTCTGGGATACGCGGCATCGCGCGCACAACGAACAATAACAACCAGGCACATCGGTGTATTAGGGGAATATCGTGAAGCAAACACAGCGTCATGACGCAATTATCGAATTAGTGCGCCTACAGGGATATGTCAGTACGGAAGAGCTGGTGGAGCACTTTGCCGTCAGCCCGCAGACCATTCGCCGTGATTTGAATGACCTGGCCGATCAGAACAAAATACAGCGTCATCACGGTGGCGCTGCGTTACCTTCCAGCTCGGTAAACACCGCTTATCACGATCGCAAGGTGATGTGGTCGGAAGAGAAAGCCCGCATCGCCCAGCGCGTAGCCAGCCAGATACCGGACGGTGCCACGCTGTTTATCGATATTGGTACCACGCCGGAAGCGGTAGCCCACGCTTTGATGGGCCATAAAAATCTGCGGGTCGTGACCAACAACCTGAACGTGGCCACCCTGCTCACCGCCAAGGAGGATTTCCGCCTGATCCTGGCCGGTGGCGAAGTCCGTACCCGCGATGGCGGCATTATGGGCGAAGCCACGCTGGACTTTATCTCCCAGTTCCGCCTTGATTTCGGCATTCTCGGCATCAGCGGTATCGATATGGATGGCTCGTTGCTCGAATTCGACTATCACGAAGTGCGAACCAAACGCGCGATTATCGAAAACTCCCGCTGCGTGATGTTGGTTACCGATCATTCCAAATTTGGCCGTAACGCGATGGTGAACCTGGGGAACATGAACCTGATCGACTATCTGTTTACCGATCAGGCTCCGCCACCCAGCGTGATGAAGATTATCGAACAGTACGACGTACAGCTGGAACTCTGCTGATCGCCCCTCACCCTAACCCTCTCCCAAAGGGAGAGGGGACCTAACGTGCCACGAATTAGCTCCTGTACCCAACCTCCGCATTGGTTTAACGCCCCCGTTCTAGCCTAGTCAAAATCCCACCCAGACACAGTACCGTTGCAGCTCCCTATCCCTTAGGGGATTTAACGCCAGCTCTTTGCCCTACCCAATACCGGCTTAACTCGCCAGTTCTGACCTAGTTAAAGTGCCACCTCCCCCCAAACACAGCACCGTTGCAGCTCCCTCGCCCTACGGGAGAGGGCTGGGGTGAGGGGCCTACGCCACAGCTTTCATAGGGCTAATACCCCTTCAATTTGTATACCTACTATCACCAAACTGTTATCTCTATCACGCAAGAATGTTTTTGTTTGGTTAACTCTTGGCTTGCTTGTTGGTTTCCGATTACAATAATGAGCGAAAACGAACATAAAAGAGCTATTTCGAACACCAGGAGGAAGTTAACGTGGAAACCAAAGACTTGATCGTTATCGGTGGTGGTATCAACGGAGCCGGCATCGCAGCCGATGCAGCCGGGCGTGGGCTGTCCGTACTGCTGCTGGAAGCGCAAGACTTGGCCTGTGCTACGTCTTCCGCCAGTTCAAAACTGATCCACGGTGGCCTGCGCTACCTGGAACACTACGAGTTTCGTCTGGTCAGCGAAGCGCTGGCCGAACGTGAAGTGCTGCTGAAACTGGCACCGCACATCGCCTTCCCAATGCGTTTCCGCCTGCCGCATCAGCCCCATCTGCGCCCGGCCTGGATGATCCGCATCGGCCTGTTCCTGTACGATCATTTGGGCAAACGCACCAGCCTGCCAGGCAGTAAGGGTTTGCGCTTTGGACCAGACTCCGTCCTGAAACCGGACTTAAAGCGCGGTTTCGAATATTCTGACTGTTGGGTAGACGATGCGCGCCTGGTCGTGCTGAACGCCCAAGCCGTGGCCGAACGCGGTGGCGAAGTCCGCACCCGCACCAAAGTGACCCGCGCCTGGCGCGAAAATGGCCTGTGGATGGTGGAAGCCATCGACGTCGACAGCGGCAAAACCTTTACCTGGCGCGCCAAAGGCCTGGTAAACGCCACCGGCCCATGGGTAAAACATTTCTTCGACGATGGCCTGAAGCTCAAGTCTCCTTACGGTATCCGCCTGATCAAAGGCAGCCATATCGTGGTACCTCGGGCACATAACCAGCCACAGTCTTATATCTTGCAGAACGAAGACCACCGTATCGTGTTTGTCATTCCGTGGCTGGACGAGTTCTCCATCATCGGCACCACCGACGTGGAATACCACGGCGATCCGAAAGACGTGAAGATCGACGATAACGAAATCAACTATCTGTTGAAGGTGTATAACGATCACTTCAAAAAACAGCTGGGCCGTGACGATATCGTCTGGACCTACTCTGGCGTACGCCCACTGTGTGATGACGAATCTGACTCACCGCAGGCCGTAACTCGCGACTATACGCTGGATGTGCATGACGAGCAGGGCAAAGCCCCACTGCTTTCCGTGTTTGGTGGCAAACTCACCACTTACCGCAAACTGGCCGAGCATGCGATGGAGAAGTTGGCTCACTACTATCCTGGCTGTGGCCCGGCGTGGACCAAAAACGGTTCTCTGCCAGGGGGCGATATTGACGGCGATCGCGATAGCTATGCCGCTAAACTGCGCCGTCAGCACGGCTGGATGACGGAGTCTCTGGCTCGCCGTTACGCTCGCACCTATGGCAGCCACAGCGAAATAATCTTGGCCAATGCCAATAGCCTGAGCGATTTGGGTGAAGACTTCGGCCATGACCTGTACGAGGCTGAACTGCGTTATCTGGTAGAGAAAGAGTGGGTTGTCGAGCTGGATGATGCCCTGTGGCGCCGTACCAAACTGGGAATGTGGCTCAGCGAAGAACAGCAGGCGCGGGTGAAAACCTGGCTGGCAGAAAATGCCAAACCAAAAGCGTTGTCATTGGCGTCTTGATTGAGGTGTGAGTAGATGGGCGCAGCATGCAGCGCCCCTACGGCATACGGGACGCAACAAGTTAAATTCAAGGGCCGGTGATCCGGCCCTTGGCTATTACAGCTTTATCGGTTTGATATTCCAAATTTCGTCCGCGTACTCCTGGATCGTGCGGTCGGAAGAGAAGTAGCCCATGTTGGCGATATTGAGTATCGCGCGTTTGGTCCAGTCGTCCTGATTGAGATACACCTCATCCACCTTATCTTGCGTATCCACATAGCTGCGATAATCGGCCAACAGCTGATAGTGGTCGCCAAGATTGACCAGTGAATCGAACAGGCTGCTGTAGCGCTTGGGCTCTTCAGGGCTGAACGCACCGGTAGCGATCTGCGTCAAAGCCAGATGCAACTCTTCATCCTGCTCGTAATACTGACGTGGGTTATACCCATCGCGGCGCAGCGCTTCCACCTGATCGGCGGTATTGCCAAAGATAAAGATATTCTCTTCGCCCACGTGTTCCAACATTTCGACGTTGGCCCCGTCCAGCGTGCCGATGGTCAAGGCACCGTTGAGAGCAAACTTCATGTTACTGGTGCCCGAAGCCTCGGTCCCGGCCAGCGAGATCTGCTCGGAGAGATCGGCCGCCGGAATGATCATCTGGGCCAGGCTCACCCCGTAGTTAGGGATAAACACCACCTTCAAATCATCATGCACTCGCGGATCGTTGTTGATCACCTTCGCTACGTCGTTGATCAAGCGGATGATCTGTTTGGCGGCATAGTAGGCAGAAGCCGCTTTACCCGCAAAGATCACTACGCGCGGTACACGTTTGGCATCAGGATCTTGCAGCAGACGGTTATAACGCGTGATCACATGCAATACGTTCAGCAGTTGCCGCTTATATTCGTGGATCCGTTTGATCTGTACGTCGAATAATGCGTCGGGGTTCACCACCACGTTGAGCTTTTTCGCGATATACGCCGCCAGCCGCTCTTTGTTCTGCCGTTTGGCAGCCTGTACGGCCTGCAAGAAGCTCGGGTAATCCGCATTCGCCTTGATTTCGCCAAGCTGGCTGAGATCGGTACGCCAGTTATGGCCAATACTGTCATCCAGCACTTTGGACAGCGGCCGGTTCGCCAACCCCAGCCAGCGGCGCGGCGTGACCCCGTTGGTTTTATTGCAGAAGCGATCGGGGAATACGCGAGCAAAATCGGCAAACAGGGACTGTACCATCAGTTCGGAGTGCAGCGCCGAGACGCCATTCACCTTATGGCTAGCGACCACGGCCAACCACGCCATACGCACCCTGCGCCCGTTGGTTTCATCAATGATAGAGACCCTTGCCAGCAATTGATTATCGCCCGGCACCACTTGCTTAACCTGCTTGAGGAAATGATCGTTGATTTCGAAAATCAGCTGTAAGTGGCGCGGCAGGATCTTGCCCAGCATATCAACCGGCCAGGTTTCCAGCGCTTCGCTCATCAAGGTGTGGTTGGTATAGGAGAATACCTTTTCCACCACTTCCCAGGCATCCAGCCAGCTGAATTTGTGCTCATCAATCAGCAGGTGCATCAGCTCAGGGATCGACAACACCGGGTGGGTATCATTGAGGTGGATGGCAATCTTGTCGGCCAGATTGTCGAAGGTTTTGTGCATCGTCCAATGGCGGTTGAGGATGTCCTGGGTAGTGGCTGAAACCAGGAAATACTCCTGCCGCAGGCGCAGTTCACGCCCGGAATAGGTGGAGTCATCGGGATAGAGCACGCGCGAGACGTTCTCGGAGTGGTTTTTATCTTCCACAGCCGCAAAATAATCCCCCTGGTTGAACTTACCCAGGTTGATTTCATTACTGGCCTGAGCGCTCCACAAACGCAGCGTGTTGGTGGCATCGGTATCAAAGCCCGGGATCACCTGATCGTAGGCGATGGCGATAATCTCTTCGGTTTCCACCCAGCGGGCCTTCGCCCCTTCCTGCTGAACGCGGCCACCAAAACGCACTTTATAGCGGGTATTGTGGCGTGGGAACTCCCAAGGGTTACCGTATTCCAACCAATAATCCGGTGATTCCATCTGTTGGCCATCGACGATGTTCTGTTTGAACATGCCATATTCGTAGCGGATACCGTAACCCCGGCCAGGCAGCGCCAGCGTGGCCAACGAATCCAGGAAGCAGGCAGCCAACCGACCCAGACCGCCATTGCCCAGGCCAGGATCGTTCTCTTCCTCAAGCAGTTCACTCAGGTTCAGACCCATCTCATCGAGTGCGTCCTCAATATCCTGGTAAATCCCCATAGATAACAGCGCATTCGACAGCGTACGGCCAAGCAGAAACTCCATCGACAGGTAATACACCTGCCGGACATCTTGTGAAAGCTGGGCGCGATTGGATCGCAACCAACGTTCCACCATCCTGTCGCGCACCGCAAACAACACGGCATTAAGCCAGTCGTGCTGGGTGGCGATAGCCGGATCCTTACCGACAATAAACATCAGTTTATAGGCGATGGAATGTTTCAGCGCTTCAACACTGACCGTGGGTGAGGTGTAACTAAACGGTGAAGTCATAGTAATTCAATCCCAAGTACGTGATTACAACAAGCGTTGATAAAGCGACAGATATTCCTTTGCCGCGACTTGCCAGCCAAAATCCAGACTCATGGCGTGGCGTTGTACGTGATGCCAATGCCTCGGCCTGCTCCAGAGCACCAGAGCACGCCGAATGGCATTGCCCAGGGCAACAGCATTACAATCATCAAACACAAACCCGCTGGCAGTGCCGTCGGCCAAATTCTCCAGCGCACAGTCCACCACCGTATCTGCCAACCCACCGGTGCGGCGCACCAGCGGCAACGTGCCATATTTCAGGCCATAAAGCTGTGTTAACCCGCAAGGCTCAAAGCGGCTTGGCACCAGGATCACGTCCGCTCCGCCGATAATGCGGTGGGAGAAGGCATCGTGGTAGCCAATCTGCACGCCGACCTGTTCCGGATAATCGGCCGCCGCGGCCAGGAAAGCCTGCTGCAATACCGCATCCCCCGCCCCCAGCAGCACCAACTGCCCCCCTTGATCCAGCAACGCTGGCAAGGCTTCCAGCACCAGATCCAACCCTTTCTGGTTGGTCAAACGGCTGACCACTGCAAACAGCGGCAACGATTCATCCACCTGCAGCCCCATGGCTTTTTGCAGATGAACCTTGTTCTTGGCCTTGTTTTTCAGGCTGTCGGCGTCATAGCGTGCCGCCAGGCGCGCATCGTGCGACGGGTCCCAAATCTTGTCATCAACACCGTTGAGAATGCCGCTCAACCGCCCTTGCCGCTGCCGCTCCTGGAGCAGCCCTTCCATCCCGTAACCAAACTCAGGTTGGGTGATTTCACGCGCATAGGTCGGGCTGACGGCGGTGATATGGTCGGCGTAGTACAGGCCTGCTTTCAGGAAAGACATCTGGCCATAAAACTCCAGGCCATAGATATTCAAGAATGACGATGGCAACCACAGCTCCGCCATATGGTGGGCGGAGAATAGCCCCTGATAGGCCAGATTGTGTACGGTGAAGATCGAGCGTGCCGGGTGGCCATTCGCCGCCAGATAAGCGCAGGCCAAACCAGCATGCCAGTCGTGAGCATGGACCAGTTTTGGCCGCCAGTAATGATCCAACCCCTTCGCCAGCTCGCAGGCCATCCAGCCCAGCAAGGCAAAACGGCGGTGGTTGTCCGGGTAGGCATACATCGACTGATCGTGGTACGGGCTGCCCGGCCGGTCATACAGCCAGGGGGCATCGATCAGGTAAACGCCCACGCCATGATAGGTACCATAACGCAGGCCTACGCGCCCGGCAAAAGAGTCGATCTCGGCAACCAATACCGTGTCCGGGATACCGTTGCGCACGTCAGGAAAAGCCGGTAATAGCACCCGAACATCAGCTCCTGCGGCAATCTGCGCCGTCGGTAATGCGCCAACCACGTCTGCAAGCCCGCCGGTTTTAAGCAGTGGGAACATCTCGGAACATACGTGTAAAACCTGCATTATCACTCCTGAAATTCGGTAAAAACGTCTTTACGGAGATAAGGGGCGCGGCTTGCCACGCCCAAGGTTCCGGCCAGAATGGCTACAGTTTTGCCAACATTTCGCGCGTTACCAGCACGATGCCCTCTTCCGAGCGGTAAAAACGCTTGCTGTCTTCCTCGGCGTTTTCACCAATCACCATGCCTTCGGGAATATGGCAGGCGCGATCGATAATGCAGCGGCGCAGGCGGCAGGAGCGGCCAACGTTAACATCGGGCAGTAATACTGAAGAGTCGATAGTGCAGAAGGAGTTCACCCGCACCTTCGAGAACAGCACCGAATGCACCACCACCGAACCGGAGACAATGCACCCACCGGCCACCAGCGAGTTCATGGTCATGCCGTGGCTGCCGGAACGGTCTTGCACAAATTTGGCCGGTGGCAGTGGCTCCATGTAGGTGCGGATCGGCCAGGAACGGTCGTACATATCCAGCTCAGGCGTTACCGAAGCCAGATCGAGGTTGGCGCGCCAGTAGGCTTCCAGGGTCCCGACATCACGCCAATACGGTGGTAGATTCGGACCACATCCCACACAGGAAAGCGTAAACGGATGCGCCCAGGCAGCACCCTGCGCGGTAATTTTGGGGATCAGATCCTTACCGAAATCGTGGGTGGAGTCAGGGGTCGACATATCCTCTTCCAGCAGTTGGAAGAGGTAGCTGGCGTTGAAAATATAGATGCCCATGCTGGCCAGTGACATATCCGGGTTGCCAGGCATAGCCGGCGGATTGTCTGGCTTCTCCAGGAATTCGAGGATCAGGTCGTTATCGTCCACCTTCATCACGCCAAACTCGCTGGCTTCCTTGCGCGGTACCGGAATACAGGCCACCGTGCACTGCGCCCCTTTCTCGACGTGGTCGATCAGCATGCGCGAGTAGTCCATTTTATAAATATGGTCACCCGCCAGGATCACCACATATTCCGCTTCATAGCGGCGAATGATGTCGAGGTTCTGGTAGACCGCATCCGCGGTGCCTTTGTACCAATGTTCGGTGCTGAGGCGCTGCTGGGCAGGCAGCAGATCGACGAACTCGTTCATCTCTTCGTTCAGGAACGACCAGCCCCGCTGAATATGCTGCACCAGCGTATGGGAATGATACTGAGTGATCACCCCCATACGACGGATCCCTGAGTTCAGGCAGTTGGACATGGCAAAATCGATGATGCGGTACTTGCCACCGAAGTGAACGGCTGGCTTGGCGCGGGTAGAGGTTAAATCTTTCAAACGCGAGCCACGGCCGCCTGCCAATATCAGGGCAACGGATTTATTCGGCAGTTGGCGCGCCAACATCAGAGGGTCTTTATTTTCGTGCTTAACCATAACTGACTCCTTTTAATTTTTCTCTACCAGCACGCAAAGCGAATGCGCAACCTGGCACCAGGCGGGTAGAACCGCCCGCGAATCTTCCTGAGTGAAGGGGGCGACAACCTGCCAATCACCCTCGGGTAACGTCATCTCAACGGTCTGCTGGGTGGCGTTGATCACCATCAGCCAGCGTTGCGACAGGCGGATCTGCAAGCAGCGATCGCCCTGTTCCCACTGTTGCGCACTGAGCGGCTGCCCCTGCGCGTTTAACCACTGCACGCTGCCGTCTCCCTCCTGCCACCAGCGGTCTGCCTGCAAAGCAGGAATTTGCTGGCGCAAGCGGATCAGCGCGGCGGTGTATGCGGTCAGTGACTCATCCGCATTGGCCCAGTCGAGCCAGGTGGTTGCGTTATCCTGACAGTAAGCATTGTTGTTGCCTTGCTGGCTATTTCCGTGCTCATCACCGGCCAGCAGCATCGGTGTCCCCTGTGCCAGAAGCAGCGTGGCAAGCAGTGCTCGCTGGCTGGCCTGGCGGCGTTGCAAAACGGTTTCGTCGGCAATCAGGCCTTCAACCCCGTGGTTACAGCTAAAGTTTTGGTCGCTGCCATCACGGTTTCCCTCTCCGTTAGGCTGGTTATGTTTCTCCTTGAAACTCACTACGTCCTGCAAGGTAAAGCCGTCGTGGGCCGTCAGCATATTGATGCTGACATAAGGCGCGCGCCCACGTTGGTTGAATACCTCGCTGGAGGCAGCAAAACGCTGGGCAAACTGACCCAGTGACAGATCGCCCCGCAGCCAGAAACGGCGGATATCGTCACGGAAATGGTCATTCCACTCAGCAAAACGGCCGGGAAACGCACCAACCTGATAGCCCCCCGGGCCAATGTCCCAGGGCTCGGCGATCAGTTTGCAGCGCCCCAGCGTATCGTCCGCCAGCATCGCCTGAAACAGCGGTGCATCGCGGTCAAACGCCGGTGTACGGCCTAACACGGTGCCAAGATCGAAGCGGAAACCGTCGACATGGCACTCCCGAACCCAAAAGCGCAGGCAATCCATCACCCACGCCACGCCCGCTGGCTGATCCAACCGCAGCGTATTGCCACAACCGGTGAGGTTATCGTAGCCACCGTCAGGGGTTAGCCAGTAGTAGCTGGGGTTATCGATACCGCGCAGCGACAACGTTGGCCCATCCACATCCAGCTCTGCACTGTGGTTGAACACCACGTCCAGGATCACTTCGATCCCCGCCCGGTGCAGCGCTTTCACCGCGTCGCGGAACTCGCGCAGCGGCGTCGTCCCGGTGCTCAAACTGCTGTAGCGGTTGTCTGGCGCGAAAGGAGCCAGCACGTTGTATCCCCAGTAATTGATCAGACCCAGGCGCTGCAAACGCGGCTCCGTGGTGTGCTGCTGCACCGGCAAAAGCTCCAGCGCCGTGATCCCCAACCGCTTGAAGTAGGTAATCATCGCCGGGTGGCCAAGAGCGGCAAAGCTGCCACGCAATCCAGCCGGGATCTCCGGGTGCGTTAACGTCAGCCCCCGGACGTGGGCTTCGTAGATCACCGTTTTGCCCCAAGGGGTGGCTGGCGGACGATCGTCTTGCCAATCGTAGCTTTCGTCGATCACTACGCATTTGGGCATCAACGGGGCGCTGTCTTGCTGGTCCGGTTGATCGTACCCCCCGTGCAAATGCACATGGTCGCCAACCGGCCCCTCGACTGCCCGCGCAGCTGGATCGAGCAACAGCTTGTTAGCGTTAAAGCGCAACCCAAGATGCGACTCAAACGGGCCATGCACCCGAAAACCATAACGCTGCCCCAACTCGCCTCCTGGCAGATATCCATGCCAGATATCACCGCTGCGGGCAGGCAACGGCAGGCGTGTTTCACGATATTGCGCATCGAACAGGCACAGCTCAACCTGCGTGGCATGCGCAGAAAACAGGGTAAAGTTGATGCCATTACCGTCGTAATAAGCCCCTAAAGGCGCGGCAAGACCCGGCGTCAGCTCTACCATCAAGCCTCCCGCCGTAGATAAACCGTGGCCAGCGGTGGCACCATCACGCTGATCGAATGTTCACGACCGTGGCTGCCGATCGGCTGCGAAATCACCCGCCCCTGATTACCCGCGTTGCTGCCGTGATAATGGTGCGAATCGGTATTGAGGATCTCCTGATATTCGCCAGCGCGCCCAATACCGATACGGTAATGAGGGCGCGGCACCGGGGTAAAGTTGCTGATGGCAATCAGCTCATTGCCCTGCGAATCGTAGCGTGCGAAAGCAAATACCGAGTTTTCGTGATCGTCGACCACCAGCCATTCAAAGCCGTCTGGACGATAATCGCGCTCATACAGCGGCGCATTCTCCTGGTAGCAGTGGTTGAGATCGCGTACCAGCCGTTGCACACCGTGGTGCCAACCGTCCAATCCATCCAACAGATGCCAGTCCAGGCTGTTATCGAAATTCCACTCACGCCCTTGAGCAAATTCGCTGCCCATAAACAGCAGTTTTTTGCCCGGGTGCGCCCACATAAAACCGTAATAGGCCCGCAGGTTGGCGAATTTCTGCCAGGCATCTCCCGGCATCCGATCCAGCACGGAGCCTTTGCCATGCACCACTTCATCGTGCGAGATCGGCAGCACGAAGTTTTCGGTATAGGCGTAGAGCATGCCGAAGGTCATCAGGTTGTGATGATATTTACGGTGCACCGGATCGCACTTCATATAATCCAGCGTGTCGTGCATCCAGCCGAGATCCCACTTGTAGTGGAAGCCTAAGCCGTTAGCATCTGGCGGTAGAGTAACGCCCGGATAATCGGTGGATTCTTCCGCCAGCGTCACCGCCCCTGGCCGCTCTTTACCCAGCGTCTGGTTGGTGTAACGCAGGAAGGAGATCGCTTCCAGGTTCTCATTGCCGCCATAGTAGTTTGGCACCCACTCACCGTCAGCGCGGCTGTAATCACGGTAAATCATCGACGCCACCGCATCGACGCGCAGGGCGTCGATACCAAAGCGCTCCAGCCAGTAAAACGCATTGCCCGCCAGGTAGTTACGCACCTCGTGGCGGCCATAGTTGTAGATCAGCGTGTTCCAGTCCTGGTGGAACCCTTCGCGAGGATCGGCATATTCATACAGCGCGGTGCCGTCGAAGTTGGCCAGGCCATGGGCATCGCTGGGGAAATGCCCCGGCACCCAATCCAGGATCACGTTGATCCCGGCGTCATGAGCCGCGGCGACAAAAGCCTTGAACTCTGCTGGCGTGCCAAAACGACGGGTTGGCGCATACATTCCCAACGGCTGATAGCCCCAACTGCCGTCGAACGGATGCTCGTTGATCGGCAACAGTTCAATATGGGTGAAGCCCATATATTTAACGTAGGGGATCAGTTGCTCGGCCAGTTCTTGATAGCTGAGCCAGAAATTATTGTCGGTATGGCGACGCCAGGATCCCAGGTGCACTTCATAGATGGAAATCGGGCGGTCAAAGTCATTGGCCCGCTGCCTTTCCGGCGTGTTTTCCACCACCGCAGGCAACGGTGTGATCAACGAGGCCGTTTCTGGCCTCATCTGCGCTTCGAAAGCATAAGGATCGGCTTTCAACTGCACGTTGCCGTAACAATCGATAATCTCGTATTTATACAGCTGCCCGGCCTTCACACCCGGTAAAAACAGCTCCCAAATCCCGTTTTCTCTCCGCAGGCGCATGGGATGACGCCGTCCATCCCAAAAGTTGAACTCCCCCACTACCGACACGCGCTGGGCATTCGGTGCCCAAACGGCAAAGCTGACCCCATCCACATTATCCAACGAGCCAGGATGCGCCCCCAGCCGCTCATAAGGCCGCAGATGGGTGCCCTCGGCCAGCAGCCAGCTGTCAATATCCTGCAGCAGGGTGCCAAAACGGTAAGGGTCTTCGAGCAGTTGTTGATGGTCGCGCCAGCTGACTTCAAGCTGATAGCGGAAAGGGGTTTTACGACGCGGTACGAGAGCGCTGAAAAAACCACGAGCGTCATCGCAATTGAGCTGAACCAGGCGGTTACCGGTTTTACTCTCTACCAGCCACACGGTGCCGGCATCCGGCAACAGCGCACAAATCTGTAGTCCGTTTTCGGTTACATGCATGCCGAGCAAGGAAAAGGGATCGGCATAGTGACCGGAGATGAGCTGATTGATCACGTCACGTTCGGGAAGTACAGGCATAGCATTCTTCCTTTGATTAAGAGCATGACTTTTAAAAGGCTACACTGAACAAAAAGCAGCCGTTGCACCTATCATGCAATTCATTTGCTACCTAAAGCGTGATTTCAGTCGGTTATTGATTAATCGATCGCCTTCATGCTCGCAGTTTCGCTCTTTATGCTTAATTTTCAGGCGAATTTTCACCATTGATGGAAAACTTTTCATCCACCTAATAAGCATAGCCATGTCTGCTAAAAACACGGTGGCATTACCAAGGAAAATTTTTAGCCGAAAAACCGACGGAGCGGGCAACATTCGCTGGCTGCGTCTGATATACGACAGGCGTGACGTCACCTTGCCTCTATCGCCTTTACTGCGTCAGCAATCGAGACCAAAAATGTGGAAAACAGTGCATTGGGGGGCTGAAAGAGATCAGCCTTGAGGAAGTTCAAGGTTATAGCAGTAACGTGCAGTGTTGGGGCTCACCGAACGTCAGATCAAACAACGCTCCAGCCCTTTCACAGGGCTGCATATCCCCCAACTCAGTAAAAACACCTAGCCAAGTAGGTAATCAAGACAATAGATTGCTTCAATGACACCCTCTATTCTCTTTGTTACACCAAAGGTCTATTCAGGAGCAAACCAAGATGAAACGTATAATCTCATGCGCCATTTTATTTAGCAGTGTGCTGTCATTCACCAGTGCAGCCAGTGGCATTCTGACCGAAAAGAATCTCTCCCTCGAATTGGCTGATAAGTTGGCGCAAAGTGCTATCCAGGCCTGTAGCGCCAATAACTACAATGTTGCCGTTACCGTTGTAGACCGCGCCGGCATTCCTCTGGTTATCAAGAAGATGGATAACGCAGGTCCTCATACGGTGGAAGCCAGCCGGATGAAAGCATTTACCGCGCTGACCACCAAAAACCCCACCGAAAATGTGATGAAAAATGCCCAGACCAACGCAGGGGCAGAAAATCTGCGTGATATCCCTGGATTTTTATTGCTGGCCGGTGGCGTACCGGTGAAAAGCGGTGAAGAAGTCGTTGGCGCTATTGGTGTAGGCGGCGCACCGGGTGGACACCTTGATCAGCAATGCGCACTTACCGCATTAGAAAAGGTGCTGACGAAATAACACGGCGGGCTTGAATCGGTACGCTGTTTCAATGACATACCGCCAGGCAGATGCCACACAGCCCCCGCATTACGTTGCCCCCTATCGACGTCCCCAAAGTACGGCCTTGGGGATAACCTAAATGTGCGTTTTGGTCATGCTATCCACATAAAAAAGCCCGCTTTTCAGCGGGCTATCGGGATTTTTGCAGCTTAGTGATCCTTCATGCCACGCAACTCAATATCCTACAGCAGGATACGCAGCATGCGACGCAGCGGTTCGGCAGCGCCCCACAACAGCTGATCGCCAACGGTGAAGGCGGAGAGGTATTCCGGCCCCATATTCAGCTTGCGCAGACGGCCAACTGGTGTGTTCAAAGTACCGGTTACGGCAGCAGGCGTCAGCTCACGCATGGTCAGTTCGCGGTCGTTCGGGATCACCCGTACCCAGTCGTTGTGCGTGGCCAGCAGTTGCTCGATTTCTGGCAGAGGGATGTCTTTTTTCAGCTTCAGAGTAAATGCCTGGCTGTGACAGCGTAGAGCACCAACGCGCACGCACAAACCATCAACTGGGATAATGCTTGAGGTGCTGAGGATCTTGTTGGTTTCCGCCTGGCCTTTCCACTCTTCGCGGCTTTGGCCGTTATCCAGTTGCTTGTCGATCCAAGGGATCAGGCTGCCCGCCAGAGGAACGCCAAAGTTATCGGTTGGCAGCTTACCGGAACGGGTGGCCTCCGTGACTTTACGTTCGATGTCCAGGATCGCCGAGGCCGGGTTCTGCAACTCCTTCGCCACATCCGCATGCAGCATGCCCATCTGGGTCAACAGCTCACGCATATGGCGCGCACCGCCGCCAGAGGCAGCCTGATAGGTGGCAACAGAGGCCCACTCCACCAAGTCGTTGGCAAACAGACCGCCCAGCGACATCAGCATCAGGCTGACGGTGCAGTTACCGCCAACAAAGGTTTTGATACCTTTGTTCAGCCCTTCCTGGATCACCGCATGGTTGACCGGGTCGAGGATGATAATCGCATCGTCTTTCATACGCAGAGAAGAGGCCGCATCGATCCAATAGCCCTGCCAGCCGGTAGCCCGCAGCTTTGGATAGATTTCATTGGTGTAATCGCCGCCCTGGCAGGTAATAATAATATCGAGCGCGCTTAATGCTTCGACATCATACGCATCTTGCAGCGTGCCTTGCTGCTGGCCACCGAAAGCCGGGGCGGCAGCACCGAGCTGCGAAGTGGAGAAGAATACCGGGCGAATGGCGTCAAAATCGCGCTCTTCAGTCATGCGCTGCATGAGAACCGAGCCGACCATACCACGCCAACCAATGAAACCAACGTTTTTCATATTTACTGTCCTGCCTTGGAGGATGACTATGCTCTATACCCTTTCAGGAAGGATATGAGATAGAGTTAAGTTATATGTTGTGTGCAATATCTACCCACCTTACAAAATGTCGGCGCGAGCGCAAAGTGAATTTATTCGATAAACGGGCATTTCTCAGCAATGCTGCTTATACCCGCCGTTTTTTCTGATTTTGAGGCCTTAGATGACAGAAATGATTGCGGCAACGGTGTTGCTGTTTTTAATTATGGATCCGCTGGGTAACCTGCCGATTTTCATGTCGGTGCTGAAACACCTGGAACCGCGCCGTCGCCGGGCGGTGGTGATCCGCGAGTTGCTGATAGCCTTGGTATTGATGCTGATCTTCCTGTTCGCGGGCGAACATATTTTGGCGTTCCTTAACCTGCGCACCGAAACCGTGTCGATCTCCGGCGGGATTATCCTGTTCCTGATCGCCATCAAGATGATTTTCCCTTCGCAGGAGGGCAGCGGTAGCGATCTTTCCGCCGGAGAGGAACCTTTCCTGGTGCCGCTCGCCATTCCGTTAGTGGCCGGGCCGTCGATTCTGGCAACCTTGATGTTGCTTTCACACCAGTACCCCAACCAGATTTCGCATCTGGTAGTGGCCTTGCTGATTGCCTGGGGATTGTCGGCGGCGATCCTGCTGATGTCGAACGTGTTCCTACGCTTACTGGGTAGCAAAGGGGTGAGTGCACTGGAACGACTGATGGGGTTGATTCTGGTGATGCTGTCCACCCAGATGTTCCTGGACGGCGTTCGGGCCTATCTGAACCTTTAGCAGTCAGGGCGCAGCAGAGATTGCTGCGCCCCGCCGTTAAGACTTAAACCACCATCGCCAACAGCAGGCAGCCAATCAGGCCACAGACTGAAATGATGGTTTCCAACACGGACCAGGACCTGATGGTTTCCATAATGGTCAGGTTGAAATACTCCTTGAACAGCCAGAAGCCTGGGTCGTTAACGTGAGAGAAAATCACGCTGCCTGAACCGACGGCGATAACCATCAGCTCCGGGCTGGCCCCGGTGGTAGCAATCAGGGGAGCCACAATGCCCCCGGCGGTGATCGCCGCTACGGTCGCGGAACCCAGTGCGATACGCAGCACTGCGGCAATTGACCAGGCCATCAGGATCGGTGACACGTCGCTGCCATGCATGATGCCAGCAATGTATTGCTCAATGCCGCTGTCCACCAGCACCTGTTTGAACGCCCCGCCACCGCCGATGATTAACAGCATCATGGCGATGATTTTGATGGAGTCGCTGACGGTGCCCATCACTTCGTCCATGGTGCGGCCACGGTTCAGGCCGAAGGTAAAGATGGCGATCAGCACCGCGATCAGCGTTGCCATTACCGGGTCACCAAAGAACTCGGCGTAAGACAGGAACGGGTGGCCTTTAGGCAACACCATTTCCGCCACGGCACGCAACGCCATCAGGATCACCGGCACCAGTGCAGTCGCTACGCTGACGCCAAACCCTGGCATCTCTTCTTCGGTAAAGGTTTTTGGGTTGTATAAACCGACCGGAACCGGCTTATCGATGCCTTTCAGGAAGCGGGCATAGACCGGGCCTGCCAGGATCACGGTTGGGATTGCCAGCAAGGTGCCATACAGCAGGGTTTTACCCATGTCCGCATGGAAAATGGTAGCAATGGCCGTTGGGCCTGGGTGCGGCGGCAGAAAACCGTGGGTAACGGACAGCGCCGCAGCCATCGGCACACCGACATACAGCAGCGGGATACGCGCAGAGGCAGCAATGGTAAACACCAAAGGCAGTAACAGCACGAAGCCCACTTCGTAGAACAAAGCAAAACCGACGGTAAAACCGGTCAGCACGATGGCCCATTGGATATGCTGTTTACCGAACTTGTCGATCAGTGTGGTAGCAATCCGCTGTGCACCGCCACAGTCCGCCAGCAGTTTACCGAGCATGGCACCAAAGCCCATGATCAGCGCCAGACCGCCCAGCGTTCCGCCCACGCCGGCCTTGATGGAACCAATTACTTTGTCTACCGGCATTCCCTGCATGATACCAACCGCCAGAGCGACCAGAATCAACGAGATAAAGCCGTTCAGCTTAAAGCGGATCATCAGCAGCAGTAGCATGGCTACGCCGATGGCAACAATCACTAGTGGCATAATTTTTCTCCAACCCTTTTATCACTTGGCCTCTTTACGCAACGGCAGCGAAAGAAGGTGCTTTGTTTTATTGTACGACCTTATCCTGGTGGTCTAAGTAGGCAGCTGAGTACAGTGGTATAGCCAATGGATGCAGATTGCAGCCCGCCACGTGGCGACATGAAACGCCGGGCGAGTTCCCTGTTCTATGCTGTGTGATGACAATCACATCTCCATTTGTTACCCGTATCATGATACCGGTAACATGATAAGATCCGGAACCAGGTAACCCAGCAAAATTCGCATTCTGAGATAGAGATCAAACTTATGGCGGGAAAAAGCATCATCCTGATGGGCGTCTCCGGCAGCGGCAAATCCACGATTGGCGCGGCGGTAGCACGGGAAATCAAGGCAAAATTTATCGATGGCGACGATCTGCATCCACGCGCCAATATCCAGAAGATGGCCAGCGGCCAGCCGCTGAATGACGAGGACCGCGCACCCTGGCTGCAACGCCTCAACGACGCGGCGTACAGCCTGAATCACAAGAACGAGAGCGGGATTATTGTCTGCTCGGCGCTCAAGCGCCGCTACCGCGATCTGCTACGCAAAGACAATGACAATATGGTGTTTATCTATCTGAAAGGCAGCTTCGAGGTGATCCTGGCTCGTCTGCAAGCCCGCTCCGGGCATTTTATGCCCACCGAGCTGCTAAAAAGTCAGTTTGAAGCATTAGAAGAGCCCGGGGCCGACGAAAAAGATGTGATTTGCGTAGATATCGATACCGACGTTGAAGGCGTAGTTGGCCGCTGTGTTGCAGCGCTAAAGCAGTAAGTTAGCCGTGCTGGGCGCTGGCGGTTGCGCCCAGGCTCAGATGCTGCCACCGGGTGCCACGGTGAAACCCACGTCCACCATACGTGGGGAAACAACCTCTCCACGCAGCCGTGCCAACAGGCGCTCAGCGGCGATCTGGCCCATATGCTCACGCGGTGTCAGCACGCTCGCCAGTTTTGGCACCATCACCTGGCCGATATCGTGGCCATGGAAGCCGGCAATCGCCATATCCTGCGGGATAGATAGCCCCTGGCGCTGGCACTCGAATGCCGCACCGATCGCCAGGTCATCGTTGGTACAAAAGATACTGTCAACCTGCGGATAATCGCGCTGCGCCTCGCGCAACATCTCACCACCGGCCGAATAGGAAGAAGAACGTGCGGTCATGATGCTGTAGGCTTCAAGACCAGACTCACGCATAGCCTGTTCGTAGCCTTGCTGTTTGATAATGGTGCGTTCATCCTGACGCGCGCCAAAGTACACCACATGACGATGGCCGCGAGCGATGATCTGCTGGGTCATTTGGCGGGCCGCTTCAAAGTTGTTGAACCCGACCGCCAGATCGATACAGGGTGAGACACAGTCCATCAACTCCACCACCGGGATGCCTGCAACTTCAATCATCTTCAGGGTACGTGCGGTATGGTGGCGTTCGGACAAGATCAAACCATCGATGTTATAAGAAAACAGCGACGTCAGACGCTCTTCCTCACGCTCCGGCAGATAGCCATAGTGCGCCAGCATGGTTTGATAGTTGTGTGCATCGGTAACGCTTTCGATACCCCGCAACACTTCGGCAAATACCTGGTTGGTCAGCGACGGCAGCAACACGCCGATCGCCCGGCTGGTCGCATTGGAAAGGATATCCGGGGCGCGATTGGGAATGTAGCCAAGTTCGTCCAGCGCTACCGCAATTTTTTGCTGTAAAGCGGCAGAAACCTGATCGGGATTGCGCAAATAGCGGCTCACCGTCATTTTGGTGACGCCAACCTGATCTGCAACATCTTGAAGCACCGGCCGTTTTTTCTTCATTATCACTGAACTGGCTAACCGTGAATGGGCGGCCATTTTAGCAAATAAAACGCCTTTCCGATATTGTTGGTTATCCAGCCAGCAGACACAAAAAAGGGCCCGATATTGCACCGAGCCCTCGCCATTACTCTGTCATCACACCGGTGGCAGATCGAACAGTAAAATCTCGCTGTCTTCATCGGCATGGATAGACAGCGCTGTCTCATCCCAGATGGCAAAAGCATCGCTACTACCCGCTTTGTGGCCATTGATAGAGACATTGCCATGCACCACCTGGATCCAAACGCGGCGTTCTGCCTGGATTGGATAAACCGATTGCTCGTCTTTCTTCAGCGCCCAGCGAGACAACGTCATATCCTGGAACACCTTCAGAGAACCTTCGCGGGCGTCTGGCGACAGCACCAACTGGCGGCCCTGAGGCGCATCAAACATCCGTTGCTCATAACGTGGCTCCAGCCCAACCTGATCCGGAATAATCCAGATCTGGTAGAGATGCAATGGCCGATCGCTATTGGCATTGTACTCGGAGTGACGCACACCGGTCCCTGCACTCATGATCTGGAACTCACCGGCATTGATCTGTTCTTTGTTGCCCATGCTGTCCTGATGCTCCACCGTGCCGCTCAGCACGTAGGTCAGGATTTCCATGTCTTTATGGGGATGAGTACCGAACCCCTGGCCTGCATCAATCACGTCTTCGTTGATCACCCGCAGCGCCGAGAACCCCATAAAGTCGGGATCGTAATAGTCAGCAAATGAGAAAGTGTGCCAGCTGTCGAGCCAACCATGATTGGCATGACCGCGATCTTGTGCCTTACGTAAATAAATCATATTCAACTCTCCTCAACGTTTTCTACAGTCTAGACCTGACGGAGGAATATGAAAGCGCAAAAATCTCACCCCTCTGTTCAAAAAATTAGGTGGAGTTTGGCAGCAAGTAGCAAAGGATTTGTGGGATGGGTTAACCGCTGAATTTGGGCAAAAAAAAAGCCAGCACCCGAGCTGGCTAAGTAAACACTGGAAGCAATGTGAGCAATGTCGTGCCTTCAGCAAACAGTATCAAAGGTTGATACTCTCTCTGAACGCATGGCAATAATAATCATTATCATTCGCACCTGTAAAGCGTTTTTTTGACCAATGGGAAATTATATTGACTCAGGGGAGTAAACGGATAATTTGGGAGGTTATTCAAACGGTAAACGCGAAAGAGAGGAAAGAATGAGCGAGATTGTAGTTCGTCACGTGGAAAGTAACGATGCTGAAGCCTTGCACCAGCTATATTCCCACCCGGCCGTTTACCGTGACACGCTACAACTACCGCTACCGTCAAAAGCCATGTGGCAGCAACGTATTGCTAACGTGCAACCCGGAACCTACAACATGGTGGCCTGCATTGACGATCGTGTGGTGGGGCAGCTGTTCGTAGAACTCAACCAGCGGGTACGCCGCCGCCATGTGGCCACTATTGGCATTAGCGTGGATGCCGGTTACCACGGCAAAGGCGTTGGCAGCGCGCTGATGAAGGCGATGATCGATATCTGCGACAACTGGGCAGGCATTGAGCGCATTGAGCTCACGGTGTACACCGACAATCAGGGGGCCATTGCGCTGTATCGTAAGTTCGGTTTTGAAATTGAAGGCACCAGCCGCCGCTTTGCCATGCGCGATGGCGAGTTGGTGGATGCCTATCATATGGCTCGGTTTAAAACCGCGTAATCAGAACGGCGATGTCGGAGGGGCGCTCATATGAACGCCCCTCCTGTTAGACACAGCAAAACCAATAACTGACCTAAAGCCCGGCCGTTTCGCGAATATAGCGGCGTGCTTTCACAGCGTATTCAAAAGGATTGGCCAGCGCCGGATCCTGCTCGGCCTCCACCACCATCCATCCCTTATAGCCACGCTCATCCAGCAGCTTGAATACCGGCCGGAAATCGATCACGCCATCCCCCGGTACGGTGAAGGTGCCTTTTTTCACCCCATCCAGGAAGCTCAGGCGCTTGGCCTTAACCTCTGCCACCACCTCGTCACGCACGTCTTTCAAGTGCACATGGTTGATGCGCTGCAGGTATTTCTCCAGGATCGCCAACATCGCCTGTTGGCTGCCTTCGGAGTAATAGGCATGTCCGGTATCAAACAGCAGGTAAACATCGTCGTTCACCATGCTCATATAGCGGTCTATCTCTTCGGTGGTCTGGATGCCCGTGCCCATATGATGGTGCAAGCAGACCTGCATCCCCTTTCCGGCGGCAATTTTCGCCAGCTCGTTATACCCCTGCGCCACCCGTTGCCACTCTTCATCGCTAAAATAGGGCTTCTCTTCAAATACCGCCTTGGTGGTGCCCTGAATGCTCTTGCTCTGCTCGGAGCAGCCAATCACTTTGGCCCCCATCGCATGCAGGAAATTCATGTGGTTAATAAACTCATCGATGGTCTTTTCCTTCAGCCCATCGGCAAAAAACGTGCTGAACCAAGCATTACAGATCTGGATCCCACGGATATCCAGCATCGGTTTCAGCACCTTGGGATCGCGCGGGTATTTGCTGCCCACTTCGCTGCCGGTGAACCCGGCCAGCGCCATTTCGCTGACGCACTGCTGGAACGTATTCTCGTCCCCTAATTCAGGCATATCGTCATTCGTCCAGCCAATCGGGGCGATTGCCAACTTTACGTGGTCTTTGTTCATTTTTAGCCTCAGTCTTGTAGGCACTTACCGGCTATCTTCCCAGCCGGCCTGGCCAGGAATGTTATTTACCCAAAAGCTCTTTTTCGATGCGCTCCCTGGTGGCAACCGCCTGGGCAGGCATTCTCTCCGGGTAGCCGAACAGCGAGGTACAGATGATGGACTCCCCACCGACTTTGAAGGTACGGCTGGCAAATTCCATATCGCGCAGGGTTTGGAACAGGGCCGCGAAGTCCACTTCCCCTTCGCCAATTGCCATATGTTGGTGCACCGCCGCATCGACGCCCGGCGGATTGACGATATACCGGCAGGGGCGGGTGTGATTCATGGTATCGGCAATCAACACGTGGGAAAGATCGCTCCCGGCATAGCGCAGCATATTACCGATATCGCCGCGCCCTTGGTCGTAATAGAAGGTATGGGGAACGCTGTAGAGATAGGTCACATTATCGCTGCGCAACGATTTCACCATGTCGGCGGTTTCATTGCTAAGCTCGCAGAAGTCCCACGGATGGGACTGAATTTCCATGCGAATGCCTTCACGTTCGATAATCGGCAGCAGCTCCTCCATCGATTGATACCACAGCTCTTCGCAAATCTCCGGCTCGTTCGGGTTGCCCGCCAGTTCGGTGTTGATCACCTGAACCCCCATCTCCACCGCGATTTCGATCATCCGCCGCCAGTTCTTGACCGCCGCCCGACGGCGGTCTTCCCCAGGGCCAGACCAGCGATACACCACGATAAAGGAGGAAATCTCCACCCCGGTGGCTTTCAGCACCCGTTGATATTCCGCCAAAACGTCACGACCGGCTTTTGGATGTTTATAGAATGGGTTGATCTGCGGGTGCGGTGACTGCTCAATGTACTTATAGCCCCAGTCAGCCACCTGCTCCACCATCTTGGTAATGCCCAAATCTTTAATCACATCGACGTCAAAAGCGATTTTCATGGTCGCCTCCTTCAGAGCATGAATGCGGTAGCTACGGGCTTATTTGCCATAGAAGCCAGGGCGAGCGGGCAAGGTCACTGGCACCACTTCACCGCTGTTCTGCGCGGCGATACAGGCATCTGCCGCCACCGCAGCCGCAAAGCCATCCCAAGCAGAAGGTCCGGTGAGCTTGCCGGCCAGGACGTCATTGATAAAGGCTTGCAGCTCAACGTCATAAGCACCGATAAAGCGGTCTTTCCAGTCAACCAGGATCTCGGTGGACAGTTTGGCACCGCTGCGCATTTGCACCGCGGAAGGTTCTGGCAGCTTGGCGATGCCGGTTTCCCCTACCACCTCACACTGAATGTCGTAGCCGTATTGGCAGTTAACAAAGATTTCAACGTCAATACGGGTGCCCTTGGCCGTTTCCATCAACACAATTTGCGGATCTCTCAAATGTGGCAGGGCTTTACTGCTCTTGCGTGGGAACACCACCTGAACCGAAACGTAATCATCGTCCAACAGCCAACGCAGCACGTCTAACTCGTGAATGAGCGTATCGGTTATGGCCATATCCGTGGTGTAGGCTTCACCGACTCTTGGGTTGCGGTGGGCACAGTGCAGCATCAGCGGCTCGCCGATCTGGCCGCTGGTCAGCACCTGTTTCAGCGCCCGATAGCCCTGATCGTAAGGGCGCATAAAGCCGACCTGTACCAGGCGTTTGCCATGCTTGGCTTCAGCATCCACGATGTTCTTGCAGCCTTGTGCCGTGACCGCCAGCGGTTTCTCGCAAAACACCGGTTTGCCCGCAGCAATGGCGGCCAGCACAAACTCTTCATGGCTCGGCCCCCATGACGTAACCAGCACCGCCTGGACGTCTGTGGAATTGATCAGATCGTGGGCATTGTCATAAACCTTGGCGTCCAGTTTCAGTTCGCTGACCACCTTGGCCGCACTGTCTCGGTTAATGTCATTCACCGCAACCACGCGGCTGCCCTGCAACACCTGGCTACAACGGCGAATATGATCCCTACCGATAGCGCCGGTACCAATAACCCCAATGTTCAATGTCATTTTCGTTATCCTCATGGACTGTAAACGGCAGACGCAAGGTCTGAGGTAGATCCGATTGTTTATGTGAGCGCGGCGTTCTCCACCGCAGCTACGATTGCCAAGGCATTGCGTTATCAGTAGTCGCGGGCTTTATCGATGTTCTCTTGCAGCTGGCGGGCGACGGCGATAATTTTTTCACTTTCGGCCACCTGGGCACCGCCCACGCGCCACCAACTGAGATATTTGTGCACCATGGTTTTCGGCAACACTTTGATATCCAGCAGGGTAGAAACCTGTTGCTTGCGGGCATCTGCCAGCGCTTCGATCAGCTGTTGCTCGGTGGTTATGCTGTAGGTTTTGCAACCATAGGCCGCTGCCAACATGGCAAAGTTGACCGGAACGAGCTTGCCATCCAGTTTGCCGCCTTGCGGATTACGGAAGCGGAACTCGGTGGTGTAGCTCCCCATGCCGTGCTCTATCTGCAGGTTGTTGATGCAGCCGTTGGTCATGTTGTCGAACAGCACCACGTTGATTTTGCAGCCTTCCTGGATCGAGGTGACCAGCTCGGAATGCAGCATCATGAACGCCCCATCCCCCACCATGGCGTAAACTTCGCGCTGTGGCTCCGCAAGCTTGACGCCTAACGCGGCGTTAACCTCATAGCCCATACAGGAGTAGCCGTATTCCACGTGATAGCCGTGCTCACCCCGGTTTTGCCAGACACGCTGCAAATCGCCCGGCAAACTGCCAGCGGCGGCAACGATGACGCTGTCCTGCGGTAAATGCTCATTCAGCACCCCCAGCACTCGGCTTTGGGTTAATACGGAGTCGGTTTTTTCGATAAACTCGGCAAACACCTGTTCTCGATCGAGGCTGTCGTCGATTTCCGGTACAAAGCCTTCGCCGGTATAGGTCACTTGATAGACACGCTCGGTCTCTTTTTGCTGTTCGCCAAGCGCCTTGCTGATAGCGTCTTGCCAATCGGCACGATAATCCGCCTGAGCCAACAACGGACTGAGAGAGGCCAGAGCCTTACGGGCATCCGCCAAGACTTGCAGACCGTCCAGCTTGCCGGCATCAAACGCGCTGACGTTGATGTTAAGGAAGGCCACATCCGGATTTTGGAATAGCCATTTGGACGAGGTGGTGAAATCGCTGTAACGGGTGCCGATGCCGATCACCAGGTCTGCCTGCTTCGCCAGCGTGTTGGCCGCCAGACAGCCGGTTTCACCGATGCCCCCCACATTATAAGGATGAGCGGAAAGCACCGTACCTTTACCAGCCTGAGTTTCGGCAAACGGAATATGGAAGCGTTCAGCAAACTGCTGCAACGCCTGCCCAGCCTGCGAATATTTCATCCCGCCACCGCAGATTATCAACGGTTTGCGTTTACCCACCAGCAACGCCAAAGCCTCTGCCAGAGATTCTTGACTGGCCGGACGGCGCTCAAGGCGATGCAGCCGTTTGTGGAAGAAATAGTCTGGGTAATCGTAGGCTTCGCCCTGAACGTCCTGCGGCAGGCATAGCGTGACGGCACCGGTTTCTGCCGGATCGGTCAGTACGCGCATGGCATTAATGCAGGCGCTCATCAGCTGTTCCGGGCGCACAATGCGATCCCAATATTTACTGACGGCGCGAAATGCGTCGTTGGTGCTGATGCTTAAATCGTAGGATTGTTCGATCTGTTGCAATACCGGATCGGGCTGGCGAGAGGCGTACACATCGCCCGGCAGCAGCAGTAAAGGAATGCGGTTAGCCGTGGCAGTGGCCGCAGCAGTGATCATATTGGCCGCGCCGGGGCCGATGGAAGAAGTACAGGCGTAGATCTGCTGGCGTAGCTTCTGCTTGGCAAACCCGGTAGCGGCATGCGCCATCCCCTGTTCGTTGCGCCCCTGATGCACCACCAGATCGCCACAGTCTTGCTCCAGAGCCTGCCCAAGGCCGAGTACGTTACCGTGGCCGAAAATGGCGAAGATACCCTTTACGAATTTGGTTTCGACACCGTCTACCAGCAGGTACTGGTTGTCGAGAAATCTGACCAACGCCTGTGCCATGGTCAACTTGATCTTACCCATTTTACTCACCCTTTCATTTGGCGTTATCCCGAGCCTGCTGCAGATGGTGGTTTGCGAGCAGGCAAGCGTATCCGGTGGCGTAGCGCTGACTTTCGTTACACAAAAGCAGTGATAATCTTGTCTGGGTTGTTACACACTGCTCATGCAATAAGCGGTTTGAAACGTGCATTGATTATAAACAAATATATTTTTCATAAAATATAAATACAGAAAAAACATTTCATTTTGCGATAAAGATCGCATATTACCAAACCACCCAGGTTGCAGTTATTTATATAATTCAATTGATTAAGTAAAAAGTCATCATGACTCTCTTTCGATCGATGCGCCCACTCGCCGATCGAACCAGCAGCCATCAAGGTGGCACTCGCTTGTGTAGGCCATTTCAGCAAGGGATTGTTCTATCAATAATAATGTGCCGATTCGGCAGGCTACCCGGTGTAAGCTGCTTTTAAATGCATCACATTTTCGGGGTATAAATTTCAGTTCATATTGAAATTGAAATTTTTATTCCTCATACTTCGAGCCATGCTTCCTACTTAGCTCCTTTACCGGGTCGCAATCGGTTTTGCTTAATGACAGAAGGAAACGGGTATGGCCACACAACAAAAGCAGCTTGATGTCATTTGCCTCGGGCGCATCGCTGTCGATTTCTATGCTCAACAAATCGGCGCACGCCTGGAAGATGCCAGCTCATTCTCCAAATATCTTGGCGGCTCCTCCGGCAACGTGGCCTATGGCACCGCAATCCAAGGGTTAAAATCCGGCATGCTGGCTCGCGTAGGGGATGAGCACATGGGCCGCTTTCTGCGTGAAGAACTCCAGCGCGTCGGCGCGGACACGCAGAGCCTGATCACCGATAAACAGCGCCTCACCGGCCTGGTGATCCTGGGCATCAAGGATCAGGAAACCTTCCCGCTGATTTTCTACCGTGAAAACTGTGCCGACATGGCGCTGACACCCGAGGATATCGATGAAAATTACATCGCATCATCACGGGCTTTGGCGATCACCGGCACTCACCTTTCCCATCCCAAAACGCGCGCTGCGGTGCTCAAAGCGTTGGAATACGCCCACCGCCACGGGCTGCGTACCGCATTGGATATCGATTATCGGCCAGTGCTGTGGGGGTTGACCTCGTTAGGCGATGGCGAGACCCGCTTTATCGAATCGGAAAAGGTGACCCGCGAGTTGCAGGAAGTTCTGCACCATTTCAATCTCATCGTGGGGACTGAAGAAGAGTTCCATATCGCTGGCGGCAGTACCGATACGCTGGTCGCGCTGCAAAACGTCCGTAAGGTCACCCAGGCCACGTTGGTGTGCAAGCGAGGGGCGCAGGGATGCTCGGTATTTGAAGGGGATATCCCCACAGATTGGCAACAAGTCAAACTGCATTCTGGCGTTCGCGTTGACGTTTTGAACGTGCTCGGCGCGGGTGATGCCTTTATGTCTGGCCTGCTACGTGGCTATCTTAATGATGAGGGTTGGGATCAGGCCTGCCGTTACGCCAATGCCTGCGGTGCGCTGGTAGTGTCACGCCACGGCTGCGCCCCGGCAATGCCGACCAAGCTGGAGCTGGACGATTACCTGCAACGCGAACAAGAGGTGAAACGCCCGGATCTGGATGCCCGGCTGAACCACCTGCACCGCGTTACCACGCGCAAACAGCAATGGCCTGAACTGTGCGTATTCGCTTTTGATCACCGCAAGCAGTTGGCAGAGATGGCGCAAGAGGCGGGAGTGAGTACAGAGCGGATCCCACAGTTAAAAACGTTGCTGTTGGCTGCCGCACAGGCTGCGGCAACCGAGGCGGGGTTACACGGCAACAGCGGCATTCTGGCAGATACGACCTACGGCCAGGCGGCGTTGAATGCCATTACTGGCCAGGGCTGGTGGATTGGCCGCCCGGTGGAGTTGCCAAGCTCCCGCCCTTTGCGGTTGGAGCACGGTAATATTGGCTCGCAGCTGATCGACTGGCCCCAAGAGCACGTGGTCAAATGCCTGGTGTTTTATCATCCACAGGATGCCGAAGCGCTGCGCCGTGAGCAGGATGAGCTGATCGTTGACGTGTATCGTGGTTGCTGCAAATCGGGCCATGAGCTGTTGCTGGAAGTCATTTTGCCAGAAGGTCATGCCGACAAAGACGAGAGCAACTATCTACAGGTGATGGAACATTTCTACCGGTTGGGCGTTCTGCCAGACTGGTGGAAATTGCCGCCGCTTAGTGCCGCCAACTGGCAAAAAGTGGGGGAATTGATTGAAACTCACGACCCATTCTGCCGCGGGGTGCTAATCCTCGGGCTAGACTCCCCACAGGAAACGCTGAAAGCCGGGTTCGCCGCAGCCGCAGATGCCCACTGGGTAAAAGGCTTCGCGGTTGGCCGTACCATTTTTGGCACTTCTTCACGCCTTTGGCTACAAGGTGAGATCGATGACGCCGGGCTGGTCGAACAGGTGAAACAGAAATACCTGACGCTGATCGGTTTCTGGCGGCAATATCGCCCGCAGCCTGCGAGTAAAACCAGCCGTAGTTAAGCTGGCATGGTTAACGAACCTCCCCCTTAAAGTGATTTTCGCTGCTTTAAGGGGATTTTTTTGCCCATTTTCTGTGAAGTAACGCAACTGGCGACGAAATAAATCGCTTTTTGTAGAAATGAAATGTCCACTCCATCTGTTAGAATAACCGGACAATATTTTCAGCGTATACACCAATACGCCTCAGCCAATACTGCGAGCCGAATGGATGACTAACCCAACTCAACTTTCGCTGTTACAGGACGAAATCCGCCGCCGTTATGAAACGCTGAGCAAGCGCTTGAAACAGGTAGCACGCTACATCCTGGATAACAGTAACAGCATTGCTTTCGATACCGTTGCCTCCATCGCCGCACAGGCCAGTGTGCCGCCTTCTACCCTGATCCGTTTCGCCAACGCCTTTGGCTTCAGCGGTTTCAACGAAATGAAGCAGGTCTTCCGCCAGCATCTGATGGAAGAAACGGTGAACTATACCGAGCGCGCACGCCTGTTCCGCCAAACCTCTACCGACGACAGCGTTGCCCCGGAAAAGCCGGCAGAAATCCTTAACGTGTTTACGATGGTCAACTCGCAGGCGTTGCAACAGTTGGCGATGCAAACCAGTGCCGAGCAGTTGGATCGGGCGGTAGAGCTGCTGAATAACGCGGAAAATATCTACGTGATCGGCCTGCGCCGCTCATTCAGCGTGGCTTCTTATCTCACCTATGCCCTGCGCCACCTCGAAAGGCGCGCCTTCCTGATCGACGGGTTAGGCGGGATGTTTACCGAACAGCTCAGCATGGTGAAGCCCAAGGACGTAGTGATCGCCATCAGCTATTCGCCTTATGCCAAAGAAGCGGTAGAACTGGTGGAGTTGGGTGCCAAGCAGGGCGCACAGCTCATCGCCATTACCGACAGCCAGGTCAGCCCGCTGGCCGCCTTCAGCGATGTCTGTTTTGTGGTGCGCGAAGCACAGGTAGATGGGTTCCGCTCGCAGGTGGCCTCCATGTGCCTAGCACAGACGCTGGCGGTATCATTGGCGCTGAATAACGCCAAAGAGCTGTAATATTCGGTTAAACGGGCGCAGCCGCGCCCCTACCTTGTCAGTATCAATAGCTTTCGCTGTTGATCCAGGCGTGATCTTTTTCCCAGGTGAACTTCCACAGGCGTACCGGCCCCGCCATCACGTTGAGATAATAGCTGTCATATCCGGCCAGGGTTGCCACCGGATGGTAACCGCGCGGTACTTTCACCACGTCGCGGTTATAGACCGGCATACACTCATCCAGCGTACGATCGTCGGTATAGACGCGTTGCAGGCAGAACCCCTGTTCAGGGTTAAGACGGTGGTAATAGGTTTCTTCCAGGTAGGTTTCGTCCGGCGAGTTTTCCTGGTCGTGCTTATGGCTTGGGTAGGAGCTGGTATTGCCTTCGTCGGTATAGACCTCAACCACCAGCAGGCTGTCAGCCGGTTGGCTATCAGGCAGAATATTGTGTACCAGCCGTTGGTTACGGCCTTTACCCCTCCGCTCTACGCCGACGTCTGCCGGGGTGATCAAGCGTGAAGGCAGATGCCCGTTACCCGGCGCGCTGCATACCGCCAGTTCCAGATCGGTCTCTGCCCGGACTTCAACCTGGTCGTGGTGCGGAACATAAACGGAATAAGGTGGCGTACGCTCAAACGGGCTCATCCGCTTACCAATGTGTGGATACTCCGCTCGTTGCGTTGCCACAGAGGCAATACCCGCGACCAGCACCAGGCAAAGCTCCTTATCGCCACTCTCCAACCGCAACGACTGCCCGGCCGCTAACCGATAGACCTCAAACCCGACAAAACGCCAACCGGCATTTTCCGGGGTGACGGACTGAATACGTCCCTGCGCATCCGGTTGCTGACATTTCGCAAGTAATGATGACATGACAATGCTCCTTAAATCCCGTGCTTGTGAGTGTGGCTGCAATACATTGATACCAGCAACAGCGGCCGCTATCCCGGTGGAATAACGGCCTCGGCATACCTGGCTGCGGTTTAGCCCAGCGTTGGCATACTGTATTCGGATACCGTTTGCTGGCCGGTTGGCCAACGTGCGGTGGCCGTCTTCATGCGGGTATAGAATCGCACGCCATCCGTACCATGTACGTTAAGCGCACCGAATACCGAACGTTTCCAACCGCCAAAGCTGTGGAAAGCCATCGGTACCGGTACCGGCACGTTAACCCCCACCATCCCCGCCTGAACCTCATGCACAAACTGGCGAGCATAGTGGCCATTATTGGTGAAAATGGCGCTGCCGTTACCAAACTCGTGGCTGTTCACCGTATCGATGGCCGTTTGGTAATCGGCGACCCGTACAATGCCCAATACCGGCCCAAAGATCTCTTCGCGATAGATACGCATATCCGGCTGGACGTTATCGAACAGGGTACCGCCCACGTAGTAACCCTCTGGATAACCCGGCACCTGATAATCGCGGCCATCGACCACCAGCGTTGCGCCCTCTTTAACGCCAATATCAATGTACCCAAGCACTTTTTTCTGATGGGCGGATGAGACCAACGGCCCCATTTCATTTTCCTCGCCGCCTTGCTGCATGCCGGGGCCAACCCGCAGTTGGGCGATCAGCGGTTTGAGTTTGGCAATCAGTTTATCTGCGGTGCTATCACCAACCACGACGGCCACTGGCAGCGCCATGCAACGTTCACCGGCCGAGCCAAATGCCCCTCCCATCAGCGCATTGACCGTGGCATCCAGATCCGCATCCGGCATAACGATAGCCTGATTTTTGGCGGCCCCAAAGGCCTGTACACGTTTGCCATGTGCGCTGGCGGTGGTGTAAATATGCTCTGCAACCGTGGATGAGCCAACAAAGCTCACCGCTTGAATGCGTGGATCGGTGCACAGCTGCGAGGCCTCTTCATTGCCGCAATGCACGACGTTGAATACCCCATCCGGCAGGCCCGCCTCTTTCAACAGTTCTGCCAGACGCACGGAGGCAGAAGGCACCAACGCCGGAGGCTTCAGTACGAAGGTATTGCCACAGGCCAGCGCGATAGGGAACATCCACATCGGCACCATAGCCGGGAAGTTGAACGGTGTGATCCCGGCCACTACGCCCAGCGGCTGCATCAGCGAGAAACTGTCCACGCCGGTGCCTACATCCGGTGAGTATTCTCCTTTGAGCAGGTGCGGAATACCGCAGGCAAACTCCACCACCTCCATGCCACGGGTCAATTCACCCAGCGCGTCGGAATAGACTTTGCCATGTTCACTGACGATCAGTTGCGCCAACTCTTCGCGGTGCTGCTCTAGCAATGCTTTGAAATTGAACATGATACGCGCCCGGCGCAGCGGCGTGGTACGCGCCCAGTCGGTAAATGCCTGATGGGCGACATCAATAGCCTGTTTCACCTCGGCGGCGGTGCTCTGCGTCACACGGCGTTCAACCTGACCGCTGGCCGGATTGTGCACGTCGACGGTTTGGTTACTGCTGCTCAGGCAAACCTGCCCACCAATAAAGTTACCCACGGTTTTCATGTTTCACCCTCTTTTAAGTCCGCTATCGCCACCGGTTGAAGCATTCCCGCATACCGTGACGTTCATCGTGCCGCCTGCAAGAGTACGGCCCACAGGCAGATTAAATCCTGACCAGATGAATCAAACTCTATTCCATTGAAAAAAAAGTTTCAAATAAAAGTTTTTAGAAAATTTGTTTTTAGTGCCGCCGATCGCAAATTTGCCATGTCCGTAGGCTGAGCGGGTGGTGACGAACGATGCTATCCGCGATCCGCTAGCTGCGTGGCTTTACGCAGTAATCCCTATTTTTTATACAGATACGCTTTCCCGCTTGTGCGAGTCAATTTTCCAATCTGCTATGCAAAACGATGAGAACATTTGCCCTATTTATGCTCAATTTTTTGAACTGGATCTAAAAATCAATATTTCATTATTCACTAAATATGAAATAAATGTTCTTGTCTGCCAAAGGCCCACTGAAAAACACCGCCTTGATGACAGGCACGGTTCACCCTTCTGCCTCCCTACACCCTACAAGTCACTTAAGTAGGCAGAAGCCAGGATAAAAATCGGAGCAACATATGTCACATCAGCGTAAACACAATACTGGGTATATTCTGCGTATCTGCGGGATTGCAGCACTCGGCGGCATTCTGTTTGGTTATGACACCGCCGTGATTTCTGGTGCGATCGAAGCCCTTAAAACCTACTTTGACCTCAGCCCGGCAGAAACCGGCTGGGCAGTGTCCAACGTGGTGATCGGCTGCGTGGTCGGTGCCTTCGGCGCTGGGCCGCTGGCCGGGCGCTATGGGCGTAAAAAGGCCCTGGTGGTCGCCGCCTTCCTGTTTACCGTCTCTGCAGTCGGTGCCGCTCTGGCTACCACCTTCACCTGGTTTGTTATCTATCGCATCATCGGGGGTCTGGCCGTCGGGCTGGCCGCAACGGTATCCCCTATGTACATGTCAGAAGTCTCACCGAAGGATATGCGGGGCCGGGCGCTCAGCATGCAGCAGTTCGCCATCGTGTTCGGTCAGATCGTGATTTTTTACGTTAACTTCAAGATTGCCAGCTATGCCAGTGAAGCCTGGCTGGTGGAGATGGGTTGGCGCTGGATGATTGGCTCAGAGGTGATCCCCTGCCTGCTGTTCACCGCCTTGGTCTTTGTCATCCCCGAATCACCACGCTGGAGCGTAATGGTAGGCCGCGACGATCAGGCTTTAGCCATGTTGACCCGCGTTTCAAATGCTGAGCATGCTAAAAGCGTGTTAAGAGAAATCAAGGAGTCGCTTCGCCAGGACGAGCAGCACCGTAAGCAAAAACTGAATTATGGCGACGTTCGCGTACGCTTCATCCTGTTTGTCGGCTGTATGATCGCCATGCTGCAACAGGTGACGGGGGTTAACGTCATGATGTACTACGCCCCGGTGGTGCTGAAAACCGTGACCGAAAACGCGCAAGAAGCCCTGTTCCAGACCATCTGGATCGGCGTATTGCAACTGGTCGGCTCGGTGATCGGCGCCATGCTGATGGATCGCATAGGCCGTATCCCACTGATGCGCTGGGGCACCCTGGGCACCATCGTTGGCCTGCTGATCACCTCTTATGCCTTGTATACCCAGGCAACCGGCTACTTCGCGCTGTTTGGCATGCTGTTCTTTATGGTGTTCTACGCCATGTCATGGGGTGTAGGTGCCTGGGTGCTGGTCTCCGAAATTTTCCCCAACCGCATGCGTTCACAAGGGATGAGCATTGCCGTTGGCTGTATGTGGCTGGCCAACTTCGTCGTGGCCCAGAGCTTCCCGATGATCAATGACCAACCTTATCTGTTCTCCACCTTCCACGGGGCGTTCCCAATGTGGGTGTTTGCCGCCTGCTGCCTGTTCAGCTATTGGTTTATTGCCCGCTTTATTCCAGAAACCAAGGGCGTTTCACTGGAAAGAATGGAAGACGTCGTGATGGCAAAACGCTATCGCCAACCGCTATCTGAAATCGTCACGGTAGAAGATGGCAAAGCCTAAAGCCGACAAACCCAGGAGTGATGCATCATGGCCATTGCATTGGAACGTTTTTGTATCAACCGTAAGATCGCCCCCAACCTCACGCTGGAGAACTTCTTCCGCCTGGTGAAAAGATGTGGGTTAAGCAAGGTCGAACTGCGCAACGATATGTCGGGTGGCAAAGTGGCCGACAACCTGAGCAACGAGCAGTTAAACGCGCTGGCCGAAGAGTTCGGCATTGAGATCGTCACCATCAATGCGCTGGGAATGTTCAACCTGCTGGAAGATCAAGCAGCACTGCTGAAAAACGCTGAGGCGTTGCTGGTTCAGGCAAAAGCCATCCATAGCAAGGCGGTGGTGATGTGCCCACATTGCAACGCGAGCGACCGGCGTAGTGAATCGCAAAAAAGGGAAGATACGCTGGCTGCACTGCGGCTACTCGCTCCGCTGTTCAAGCAGTATGGCGTTGAGGGCTACGTGGAACCATTGGGGTTTGGCATCAGTTCACTGCGCTCTTCCTTGCTGGCACAGGCAATCATTCGTGATTCTGGCGCACCCTATAAGATCGTGCTGGATACGTTCCACCACTATCTGAGCGACGTAGCACAACCGGAGTTTGATGCTCAGATCCGGGTTGAGCAGATTGGTTTGGTGCATCTCTCTGGCGTTGAGGATCCGCTAATTAAAGGCGCATTGAGCGATGAAGAACGCATTATGCTTAGCGATAAAGATCGGTTGGCAAGCGTAGCCCAGGTACAGAACCTGGAACGTTTGGGCTACCGGGGGATCTATGCCTTCGAGCCATTCTCTTCACAGCTAAACACCTGGACAGAGGGCGATATCGAACGCGAGATCCGCCACAGTATTGCATTGCTGCAAGGATAATCACTAAGCCCCCCGTAAAACGCGGGGGCGATTTTTCATACGGCAAAGCAACACGATGGTACAGAGCATAAAGACACCCTTTGGCTACACTCTCTAAAGAGTCACTAAGCGAGGGGGCAGTTCAATGAATTTTAACGCGTTGCTATGGGTAATCGGCTTGCTGATCGGCGGGACATTGCCTGTGTTCGCGGCAGAGCCTCACTCGCAGACCGACGAGTGGGAACAGGAACGGACATTGGTGCTAGGGTCTGAACCCGTCTATCTCTTTTTAGCTCAGGAGCAAAAACTGTCCCCCTAAGAACGGGTTATTCGTGCGCAAACCAGGATAAAGCACCTCACTTCCTTTGATGCCACACACCCCGTTGTCAGTCAGGCTTTTGGCGAAGGTGCGCAAGCTGGTTACCATTTTTCGCTTAACGGCAAGCCGTTGTTCAATATCCTGGCATCAGACTTGGACCCAGCCGAAAACCTGACCCTGGAAGAATCGGCTAATAGGGTGCAACAACGCCTGGAAAATCTGCGAAAATACTATCTCCAGCAGCGTTCCCCTCATGAGATTACCCTCGATATTCTATTAAGCCTTATTGCTACAGCATCCTACGCCACACTGTTGTATTTTTGCTTCGCCATGAACCGCCGTGCCCAACTCCGCCTGCAACGACGTTCTGCAAAACCGCCCCGCTGGCTGAAAGCCAACTCGACTTTCAGCCAATTTATCCGGCTGATGGAACGTAGCCTGCTTAACCTCACGACGATAGTGCTTGGCTTGTTCATGACCTACACCTGGCTTAGCTGGATATTGGCACTATTCCCCTATACCCGCCCTTGGGGACAACATCTTGGGAATGCCCTGTATTCGTTAGTGAGCAAACTGGCTGACGATATGCTGTCCGCCCTGCCTGGTTTGGCTACCGTGGCAATTATTTTCCTTATCGCCCGCCTGTTTAACCAATTGCTGCGCATCCTATTTAACGCCGTTGAAAGAGGGCAGATGCAGTTGCCTGGGCTGCACCCAGAAACGGTTGGCGCCACCCGGCGTTTGACTTCCGCTGCACTCTGGCTATTTACCCTCACCCTTGCCTATCCCTATTTGCCGGGAGCAAATTCGGATGCCTTTAAGGGCATGAGCGTGTTCTTTGGTTTATTGATTACGCTAGGTTCAGCGGGGTTGATGAATCACGCAATGAGTGGGTTGGTGCTAGTTTATTCCCGTGCGCTACGAAAAGGGGACTTTGTACGCATTGGCGAGATTGAAGGCACCGTTAGCGAGCTTAACGCGCTATCGCTGAAAATCATCACTCGCAATGCCCATGAAATCACATTACCTAATGCGGTTGCGGTCAGCGGTACAGTTGAAAATACCAGCCGTCTAGCGGTAGAGAACAGGCTTAACGTGGTTACCAGCGTCACCATCGGCTACGACGCCCCTTGGCGACAGGTTAAGGCGATGTTGGAACTGGCGGCCCGGCGTTGCAGCACTGTGGATGCCAACGGCACGATGATCGTTAGGCAAACGGGATTGCAGGATTTTTACGTCGCCTACGAGCTACAAGTCACCAGCCAGCCCGGCAAACTGCCGCCGGATGTGCGCTCGGAGTTGCACCAGCATATCCAGGACGTTTTTAACGAGTTTGGCGTGCAAATTATGTCACCTCACTTTGTGTTACAGCCCCGCCAAGACCTGGTGGTACCGCAAACAGCGTGGTACAGCGCCCCCGCAGAGCCAGCTCCAGAGGAGACAAAATCAAAATGACATGGCTAAGTCGGATTGGAGGGTAACAAGATTATTTTCTGCGCACGGAAAGGGGGGAGGATTAAGACTGTGTTTGCTGCTCATAAACGCTCTGCCAAGTACAAGTGATACGCTAGGAATAGGCCAGTACGGGCTTGACCGGCTCTATTAATTTAATCATTTTTTATATTACTGAAATTAGGCTTATCGCCCTATTTAACACTGTGAAAAGCAAATGATATTCTTGGCTAAACTTATAACTACGCCTAAAACAATTAGGCAAAGAATAAATTCCAGCTAACCATTATTGATGGGCAAAACGCGGAGTGCCGAAGCGCTCCCTCTCAGTATTAATCACTGGTACCGCCAAGTAATCAGGGTGGTTAAAACGCAACCTGCGCACTTAAATACTCCAACGCTCTTTGGCTATAGCTCTCGCCCTGCTCAAGCTTTTTGATCAGACCTCGAGCCTCTAGCACCATACCAATACGATGCAGTTCCTGATGCTGCGGGAGCACATCGGCGAAAGCATTCAGCAAGATAATTGACGGCATGATTTTTTCTGCACAAGTGCCTACTGCACCAGGTTCATCCCCCCTGGCCGGACAGGGCAGACTGTCCACATGACGATGTTGGCATGCCTGTAACAAGGTAATTGCCTGTTGAATTTCATGACTCCATGGCATAACCACTTTCCTCTGAGACTGATTTCCTTGCAAAAACATGATTAATAATCAGTACGTTAACATGAATTAACGACTCACAACAAACCACAAATGCCCCTAACCAAGCTGGCCCTATATAAGATAGGTTTTTCCAGCCAGGGTTTATTGATATAGGTCACATTGCATAAAGATCGCCAAATTTTTATATCCCCTCAATGGCTAGGAGAATTCGCAGAATTTCGATAGCGCCACATTTTTTACTTAAAAAAAGATAAAATTCCTACTGCGTTATCTATCTGCCCCTAACCTAAATTGGGTAAAAAAAACCAGATATTGCGATAATCTGCCGTTAAAAAAAATAAAAAACGCGTTCGCAAGATGCAGGAGGATATTCTGAAAAAAACACGATAGTTGTAAACGTAAAGTTATTACTAACAAGATTATTCCTGCACACCATTTGTTATCTCGAAAACGGCCAATAGCAAGGTATTGCTGGCCGAAAGGTAAGCGTTCACCCTGCCATGAGGCGTTAGCAGCTGCAGAGGTCAGGAGATGCCGGGGTGTCTAAGGTGTCTAAGGTGTCTGAGGAAGCTGGAAACAGGCCCGAAACCGAACATGGCCTCAGATTTTGAGGCCATGTTTACGCAATTACGGTTTCTTGCAGGGAGCAGGGGCGTATTTAGCATCCCCAGGAAACGCCTGCGGTTGGCAATCAGGCAGACCCGGCAGCGCCATTTCATAAACCGCCACGCCAATCACGCCGACATTCTCTTTTTCGCCCGCCAGTGAACTCGCAGCGTAGGAATCATCGGGTTTTGCGAAACGGAATGCAGCAACGGACGAATCACTTTTACGGAAGCCCTCAATCACCAGGGTTCCTTTTGGGGAGACCAGATAGCCGGAATTGCGCAGTGAACCACTGCGGCCTGAAATCACGTCCAGGCCGTCAACCGCGGTTACCACCTCATAGGTTTTGCTGGGGCTGGTGTTATAGAAAAACAGCTGGTAGCGCTCGCCGTCATTGGCAGAGAATGAAAACTCGCCATTTTTATAGCGATTGAGCGCGAAATCCCGATTGTTTTCGGTCTGCACCCGCATTCTGACGGAAGACAACACGATCTCATTGGTGTACTGCCCATTATTGGAAGCTGCCGCGCTGTACAACACTTTGGCGACACTGTCTGGAGAGGAATGCATACGCTTCGCGTCAACGGTGGTCACTTTGGAGTAAACGTCCTCACCCCATGCCGTTCCCAGTTTATGTTCTTGGGCGACTGGAGCCGGTGCAGCGGCAGGATCAGCCGCCACGCGTGAAGAGGAAATCTTTTGGCTACAGCCGGAAACCAGCACCAGAGAAGCCAGTAATGCCAAACCGCATTTGATTTTCATCAGCAGAACTTTCCTTGTTATTATTTGAATAAGAGTGCGCTTGTCTCAACGCACGAGCCGAGCCCATTATTCTGAATTACTTCCGATGTTCCTATCTCTAAAGTTCTTAAAATAGACGATTGATTATCTGAATGGGCGCGGCATTCCGCGCCTCTTCATGGCGAGCCGTTTCAGGAGTGTCTGCCGTCTCTTTAAGATTTCTGCGCAGCCAAAGCCTGCGCGCAGGCCCAAGCGGAACTCCAGGCCCACTGGAAGTTATAGCCCCCCAGCCAGCCCGTCACGTCCACTGCCTCACCGATAAAGTACAGACCCGGGACCTTACTCGCCTCCATGGTTTTGGAAGAAAGCTCCTTGGTGTCCACACCGCCCAGGGTCACCTCTGCTGTGCGGTAACCCTCGGTGCCATTGGGTTGCACGCGCCAGTCTTGCAAACTATCAACCAATGCTGTCTGCTGCGTTGGAGTGAGTTGCTTCAACGTGGCCTCCGGCAGTTGCCCCAATTCTTGCAGTAATTCCACCAGGCGCTTGGGCAAATGCAAAGCCAGGGTGTTTTTCAGGCTCTGGTTAGGATGTGCCTGGCGCTGTTCGTTAAGGAAGCCCACCAGGTCTAGCGTCGGAAGTAAGTTAATGCTCACAAACTCACCAGGCTGCCAGTAGCTGGAGATCTGCAAGATAGCCGGACCAGAAAGCCCCCGATGCGTAAACAGGATGCTTTCACGAAAGCTGGTGCCATCTTCCGCTGTGACCACTGCGGGAACCGAAACGCCAGACAGCGCCTGGGATTGCTCCAACAGCGGCTTATGCAGCGTAAAGGGCACCAAACCGGCCCGGGTCGGCAATACTTTCAGGCCAAACTGTTCCGCCAGCTTATAGCCAAAGGGAGTGGCCCCCAGGCCCGGCATGGAAAGCCCACCGCTCGCCACCACAAGTGAGCGAGCACTTACACTCTCTCCGTTAAGTGCCAATTCGAAGCCCTGGTCGGTTTTTTCGACGCTCAGGACTTCGCTGCGCAGGCGCATTACCACCTGACCCAGTTCGCACTCTTGTACCAACAGATCGACGACCTGTTGGGCAGAATCATCACAAAACAGCTGCCCCAAGGTTTTTTCGTGGTAAGCGATGCCGTAGCGGTTAATCAGATCGATAAAATCCCATTGGGTGTAGCGTGCCAATGCCGATTTGCAGAAATGGGGGTTATGCGAGAGGTAGGCCGCCGGTTCAGCGGACATGTTGGTGAAGTTACAGCGCCCACCGCCAGACATCAGGATCTTGCGGCCCGGTTTTTTGCCGTTGTCGAGTAATAGCACCCGGCAACCCAGTTGCCCTGCCTGCGCAGCACAAAACATCCCTGCGGCACCCGCGCCAATGACGACAACATCAAACTGTTCCACCCAAACCTCTCTTTGCAATAACCACAACAATCGCGGCAACAAGAGCGTATTTTACGCCTTTTACGTGCCTGTATACCGCTAAATCCGCGGTGAGGGATTGTAAAGGCATCGGCAGGCCAACGCCAACGTAAGAAAATGTAACGGGCATAAACGGCAGTAACATGCTGAAATTGCATCGATTCAACACTGTTCAAACCCCTTGTACATCAGAGAAATCAAAAAAACGTCATATTTTCCTTTTCCCCGACACCGGTTGTCGCCGATAATGCGCGGCGTTCATGTCCACAAACCTGGCGTAACGCTTATGCTGCATTTGTTCACTGGCCTGGATTTCCATACCGGCCTGATGTTAATTCTCGCATTGTTGTTCGTGCTGTTCTATGAGGCCATTAACGGCTTCCATGATACGGCCAATGCGGTCGCTACTGTAATTTACACCCGTGCTATGCGCTCGCAACTTGCGGTCGTTATGGCTGGCCTGTTCAACTTTCTTGGCGTGATGCTCGGCGGTTTGAGTGTTGCCTACGCCATTGTGCACCTGCTACCAACCGATCTGTTGTTGAACGTCAGTTCAGCACACGGGTTAGCCATGGTCTTCTCCATGTTGTTGGCGGCAATTATCTGGAACCTCGGTACCTGGTATCTTGGGTTACCGGCCTCCAGTTCCCACACCCTGATTGGCGCCATTATCGGTGTCGGCTTGACCAATGCGTTGGTGACCAACACCTCCGTGGTCGACGCGCTGAACGTGCCAAAAATGATCAGCATCTTCCTGTCGTTAATCTTCTCCCCGTTGATCGGGATGATCATTGCCGGGCTGATGGTGTTTATGCTGCGCCGCTATTGGAGCAATACCAAAAAGCGTCAGCGTATTCATATGACTCCGGCGGAACGTGAGAAGGTCGATGGCAAACGTAAGCCACCGTTCTGGACGCGTATCGCTCTGATCCTATCTGCTATCGGCGTAAGCTTCTCACACGGCGCGAACGACGGTCAGAAAGGTATCGGTCTGATTATGTTGGTGCTGATCGGTGTTGCTCCTGCAGGCTTCGTCCTCAACATGAGCGCGACCGGTTATGACATCACCCGTACCCGCGATGCCGTGAGCCACCTGCAGCAATTCTACCAAAAGCATGGCGATTCTCTGGCACACGTGGCCACACAGACGCCATTGGTTCCTGCGCCTCAGAATGCGGCTCCAACGCCTGATCAACCGGTTGAGTTCCACTGCGACAGCTCACGTGCCCTGATCGCCGTTGAGCGCTCTCTGGACCTGCTGAACAATCTGCAAAACTACGATCAACTGACCGTAGAGCAGCGCAGCCATCTGCGCCGCCTGCTGATGTGCGTGACCGAGACTGCAGACAAGGTGGCCAAGCTGCCGGAAACCTCAGTGGAAGATCAACGCTTCCTGAAGAATCTGCGTTCAGACCTGTTGGAAACCGTTGAATATGCACCAACCTGGATTATCGTCGCGGTAGCCCTGGCGCTGTCTCTCGGTACCATGGTGGGCTGGCGACGCGTTGCTACCACTATCGGTGAGAAAATCGGTAAGAAAGGCATGACCTACGCTCAGGGGGTGTCGGCACAGATGACGGCCGCCCTGTCGATTGGCGTGGCCAGCTATACCGGTATGCCGGTTTCCACTACCCAAGTACTGTCTTCGGCGGTTGCCGGAACGATGCTGGTGGATGGCGGTGGCGTGCAGAGCAAAACCATCAAGAGCATCTTGTTGGCCTGGGTTCTGACCCTGCCAGTTTCGATTTTGCTTTCCGGTGGCCTGTATTGGCTGGCGCTGAAAGTGATTTGACGATTGCTCGATACAAAAATGGCGGCCAAAATGGCCGCCATTTTTTTTGCCTTGCTATCGCCGGGCTAATACCAGATCGCCAATGCCACCAGGCTGATCACCACTAGCCCACACAGCGATGAAGTCAGCACAAACTGGCTGCGGACACGCTGACAGCGGCGGATGAATTCCGGGTCGTGGTGCTCCATATAGCGTTGCGTAAAGATATAGCGCACCAGCCGTATCTGCTTGCTCGGCTGGCCGTGCGAAGTAAAGAACCCTCCGCCATCGACGTATTGGTAAAGTAACGGGTCGCAGCCGCGTAAAACAAATAGCAGCGCACGCAGAGAAGAAAAATACCGGGCCATGTTAATCACACAGACCACACACAATGCCCAAAACAGCGCGACGGTACTAATCATGATAGCCCCCTCAAGGCGTTGTTATCCCGGACACCCGCCGGGCCAACGGCCCTACTTCATACCTTATGCTGCCGGAGCCTTGGCTCCCATCCCCCTAGCACCTTACGGACCCGAATCTACCCACAACCTCTGACCGCTTGATGAACAGGCCTTACAGCGTTCAGAGGAAATAAGTGGGGTCCACATTCACTAGTGTAGAATAATGATACGCAAACAGATCCCGGTGCCGCATAAAATTTACAGTCGGGACCAAATTCTTCATCTACTCGCTCTCCGCTCGGATAACCGTCATAAGCTATACTTTGAGCAACAATGCTTATAATTCAATCGTTCAAACGGCGGAGAACCGTATAAGCCATAGGATTTTTTGCCCCGACGGTGTAAAACGGGTGGGGTAAACGTATAAACAAGGGTGATTGATGCGATGCAGTGTGATCGCCCCAACATATCATTGTGTTATCTGGATGGTACTATGCAGGTAAGGCGAAAGCGCCAAGCTGGAACACTGAATGCCTGCCCCCTTTAATCGGCATTATATGGAAGGAGTATTCTCATGGCTTACAAACACATACTGATTGCGGTTGACCTATCACCGGAAAGTAAAATCCTGGTCGAGAAAGCGGTATCAATGGCGCGGCCGTACAATGCCAAAGTCTCTCTGATCCACGTTGATGTAAACTATTCCGATCTGTATACCGGCCTGATCGACGTCAATCTGGGCGATATGCAAAAGCGTATTTCCGAAGAAACCCACCATGCGTTAACCGAGCTGTCGCAAAATGCGGGCTATCCCATCACCGAAACCCTGAGCGGCAGCGGCGATTTGGCGCAGGTGCTGGTTGATGCGATTAAAAAATACGATATGGACCTGGTATTGTGTGGACACCACCAGGATTTCTGGAGCAAGTTGATGTCCTCTGCGCGCCAGTTAATCAATACGGTACACATTGATATGCTGATTGTGCCGCTGCGCGACGAAGAAAAGTAAGTATTCGCTAACCTGTTTGGCCAACGCCCGCCCTGTGCGGGCGTTTTTCATGGTTTCCTGTTATTTATTGCTTGTTAATCAGCCACCCCACAGTGATATAGTCGAGGTAGACACAACATCCTCCCCAACTGTGAGACACATCATAAAAACAGGGGAACCAATATGCTAAACAGGAGCTATCCATGGAACAGGCTGTATCGCTAGAATCCTTTCTAAAATCCTTACAACGTCATAACTCGCATCAACCGGAATATCTGCAGGCAGTGCGTGAAGTCTTTACCTCTCTGTGGCCATTCATCGAGCGTAATCCTCATTATCGTGACCACGCCCTGTTAGAGCGCCTGGTAGAGCCTGAGCGTATCATTCAGTTTCGCGTCAGTTGGGTCGACGATCAGGGCAAAGTTCAGGTAAACCGCGCCTACCGTATCCAGTTCAACTCCGCCATTGGGCCGTATAAAGGGGGGATGCGTTTCCACCCTTCGGTTAACACCTCCATTCTGAAGTTCCTCGGTTTTGAACAGACCTTCAAGAATGCCCTGACCACGCTGCCTATGGGCGGCGGCAAGGGTGGATCAGACTTTGACCCCAAAGGCAAAAGCCAGGGCGAAGTCATGCGCTTCTGCCAATCGCTGATGACCGAGCTTTATCGTCATCTGGGCCCAGATACTGACGTGCCAGCCGGGGATATCGGCGTAGGTGGCCGCGAAGTGGGCTTTATGGCCGGCATGATGAAAAAACTGTCCAACAACACCAGCTGCGTATTCACCGGCAAAGGCCTGTCGTTCGGCGGCAGTCTGATCCGCCCGGAAGCAACCGGTTACGGCCTGGTGTACTTCACCGATTCAATGCTGCAGCGCCATGGCCTGGGCTTTGAAGGGATGCGTGTCGCGGTTTCCGGCTCCGGTAACGTGGCGCAATACACCATTGAGAAAGCGTTGGAGCTGGACGCGCGGGTGATCACCGTTTCCGACTCCGGTGGTACCGTGGTGGATGAAGCTGGCTTCACCACTGAAAAACTGGCGCATCTGGCCGAAATCAAAAACCAGCGCTATGGCCGAGTTGCCGATTACGCCCGCGAGCGTGGCCTGACCTATCTGGCCGGTGAAAGCCCGTGGAACGTGCCGGTGGATATCGCCCTGCCTTGTGCCACCCAGAACGAGCTGGATCTGGAAGCCGCACAGGTGCTGATCCGCAACGGGGTCAAAGCCGTGGCTGAAGGCGCTAATATGCCAACTACCATCCAGGCTACCGATGCCTTCCTGGAAGCGGGCGTGCTGTTCGCACCGGGCAAAGCCGCCAACGCCGGTGGTGTTGCCACTTCCGGGTTAGAGATGGCGCAAAACGCCGCGCGCCTTAACTGGCGGGCAGAGAAGGTCGATATCCGTTTACGTCATATCATGGCGGATATCCATCAGTCCTGCGTCGAGTACGGCGGCGAAGGCAAGCAAACGCATTACGTTCACGGCGCCAACATTGCCGGGTTCGTTAAGATTGCCGATGCTATGCTAGCTCAGGGCGTGCTCTAACCTTACCCTTGAATGAAAAATGCCGGCAGATTCGCCGGCATTTTTTTTATCTGGTTAACAGTAAATTAGCCTCAGTTAATGGCTTCAATAATCACCAGCCGATCGTTCAGCCGCTGTTTGGTAACCGGATCGCTCGCCGCTTGCGCCTGTTGTTGCAGCGCTGCAACCTGTTGCTTCATCATTTGCGGGTCACTAAACAGTAATTCTTTGACGTTGATGGAGGCCACGTTGGTATAACGCCCATCATCGGTGGTCGGCACGCTGATCTTGCCGTCATTGAGTAGCTTGTCCACAATCTTGCGCTCACGTTCGTACCCTTCCAGCCCCACCAGCTTCCAGCGGTGCATCGCTTTGCCCTGATACTCGCCCTTCTTCACCTCGGTCAGATAGCGAATGGTGAGATTACGAATAGTCCCCGCTTCCTCACCAAATTCCGCCTTGGTATCTGACAGCACCGGGAACTGCATACCTTCCAGTACTCCGCCTTTCTGCGTCAGGTGACCCATGCGATAACTGTTCATCCCCAACTGGATCGGCGTGCTGTCGGTCACCGGAGTGCCGTCGTTCAATTTCAGCTCGGTGATGCGCTGCCCAACGGGTTTACGCAGATCGATGGTATAAGTCACGCCGTCAAAGAAGTCATTGGTTGAGTATTTGGACGATCGGCGCTGTGGGTTAAAGCTGTAGGTGACATCGCCATCATGCTGCTGGTTGAAGTAGTCCGCTGACCACTCCATATACTTTTTCAGCTCTTTACCGGTCAGTTGGTAGACGGTGATTTCACCACCGGCATATTGATAATTGAAGGCGATATCCTTGGCGGTGATGGTGCCCACGTTCAGCTTCGGCCTGTCGTTATCAATCTGCAACGCGATCACCTGGGCCTTAGGCGCGTAGTGACGGGCAGCCTCCTGATACAGGGCGCTGATGCCGGTATCCTGAATATGTACCTGCGGAATACCTTTCACCGCGTCCGGCGGCACCAGATCCTGGCCGGTCAACTGAGCGATCGGCCGGTTGGCGTTGGCACGCAGGATGGTATGGAACGGCTGGTAGATCTCTTCGAGCTTTTTGTCGGAGCTGACGCCTTTGATCGAGTAGGTGTAGCTGTCTTTATTGATCAGCACGTATTTGCCATTTTGCTGCTCAAATTGCAGATCGATACGCGACAGCGCACGGCCGTATTTGTCCGGCTCGGTGACGATCACGCCGTTGATCACCTCTTTATCCACCTTGACGTGCATATGCCCGGCAACGATCGCCGCCAGCTCTGGGTTGGCCCGCGCGATGTCGCCCACGCCGGTGCCCGGCCGCTGGTTCTCATTATCGATCCCCATATGGGCCACCAGCACGATGGCGTCCACCTGGCCGTGGATCTGCTGGATCACTTTTTTCACCGCCTGCACCGGATCGGTAAACGTCAGGCCGTCGATGCGATCGGTGCCCTTGGCAAACTCGGCGGTCATCGGCGTATCCATGCCGATAATGCCAATCTTCACCCCCTGGCGCTCAACGATCTTATAGGCGGGCAGGTAAGGCTTGCCGCTGTCCCAGACGATATTGCCCGCCAGCGCGGTGCCTTTGAACTGGCTGAGTGGGGTTGCCAGCGCCTTCAGGCCAAAATCGAATTCGTGGTTGCCCATCACCCATACGTCGTAATCCAGCGCGTTAAAGCCAAGGATCATCGGGCTGGTCTTGTCGTTCTTGAAAGTTTCAACAAAGTTGCCCTGAATGGTGTCCCCGGCGTCTACCAGGATCACGTTCGGCTGCTGGGCACGGACTTTATGCACCTGGGTGGCAATCTGGCTGAGGCTGCCCGCCAGGTTCTCGGTGTCGGTAGAGTAATCCCAAGGCACGAAGGTGCCATGCAGATCGGAAGTGCCCAGAATGGTGATATTTACCGGTTCAGCGGCCATGGCAGAGGTACTCAAGCAAAGCAGCAGGGAAAGCAGCGTCTTTTTCATCATGTTGTTTCATTATAGTTGATTGTAATTAAACAGGATTATGCGACGCACATCTCAGCGTTACCAGTGACATTGCAGAATGAGCATGGGAAATGTGAGGAAGTTCAATGAATACCCCCTCACCCCAACCCTCTCCCACAGGGAGAGGGAGCTGTTAGCCCCCTGCTTTTTTGGAAGTAAATAGGCCATCTCAGCAAACTCGATCGCCCCCTTATCCAAGGTGTGTCACCGAGTTTTCAGACACTCTCGATCGGTCACCCACAGGGAGAGGGAGCTGTTAGCCCCTGCTTTTTTGGAAGTAAAGAGGTCATCTCAGCAAACTCGATCGCCCCTTAACCAAGGTGCGTCACCGAGTTTTTAGACACACTCGATCGGTCCCCTCTCCTTTTGGGAGAGGGTTAGGGTGAGGGGCCAAACGCTGATCTTACAAAGGCATATAAATATCGAAACGGTGATTTTTGGTGGTCGTGGCAGCATGAGCGGGAACATCGGCCAGCGGAGGGGCATAGTCCGGTCGTTTCACCACGACCCTTTTGGTGGCCAGCCTACGGGCTGGCTCCAGCAAGCCGTCGGCATCATCATCACTGCCCACCAGCGACTGAAATACCCGCATCTCTTTTTTCACCAACGCACTCTTCTGCTTATGCGGATACATTGGGTCGAGGTACACCACTTCCGGGCGTGGATCGAGATCGCTCAGCGCCGTCAGGCTGGAGGCATGAAGCAACGTCATGCGTTCACGTAGCCAAGGGCCGATCTCCGCATCCTGATAGCCCCGTTGCAAACCGTCTTCCAGCAACGCAGCGACTACCGGATCACGCTCCAACATGCGAACCTGACAACCCAGCGATGCCAAAACAAATGCATCACGCCCTAACCCGGCAGTGGCATCCACCACGCTAGGCACATAACTACCTTTGATGCCTACCGCTTTGGCCACCGCTTCGCCACGGCCGCCGCCGAAACGCCGCCGATGGGCCATCGGGCCAGAGATAAAATCGACGTAGATAGCGCCAAGCTTTGGCTCGTCGCGCTTACGCAGCTCCAACCGTTCTGGCGTCAGCACCAGCGCCATCGTCGCATCTTCGTCGCTGGTTAGCTGCCAACGATCGGCCAAAATAGACAAGGCGCCGGGATCGGCGCCTGCTTCACACAATAAAAACACGCTCACTTGGCGGGTTACCCTTTAATACCGTAATGGCGCAGCATAGCATCCAGCTTCGGTTCACGGCCACGGAAGCGTTTGAACAATTCCATCGGCTCTTCGGAACCCCCGCGTGACAGGATGTTATCGAGGAAGGACTTACCGGTTTCAGCGTTGAAAATCCCTTCATCTTCAAAGCGCGAGTAGGCATCTGCCGACAACACTTCCGCCCACAGATAGCTGTAGTAACCCGCCGCATAGCCACCGGCAAAGATATGGCTGAATGCGTGTGGGAAACGGCCCCAGCTTGGTGAAGGGATCACTGCCACCATTTTCTTCACTTCGGCCAGGGTTGGCAGGATCTGCGCCCCTTTTTCCGGGCTGTATTCGGCGTGCATACGGAAATCGAACAGGCCAAACTCCAGCTGACGCAGGATAAACAGCGCCGCCTGATAGTTTTTCGCTTCCAGCATTTTGTCCAGCAGGGCTTTCGGCAGTGGTTCGCCAGTCTGGAAGTGACCAGAGATATATGCCAATGCCTCCGGCTCCCAGCACCAGTTTTCCATAAACTGACTTGGCAGCTCTACCGCATCCCAAGGCACACCGTTGATACCAGAAACCCCGGCGGTATCGATCTGCGTCAGCATATGGTGCAGACCGTGACCAAACTCATGGAACAGCGTGGTGACTTCGTTATGGGTAAACAGCGCCGGCTGGTCACCCAGTGGGCGGTTAAAGTTACAGGTCAGATAAGCCACCGGCTTTTGCAATTCGCCATTGGCTTTGCGCAGACTACCGACGCAATCATCCATCCATGCACCACCGCGCTTGTTCTCGCGGGCATACAAGTCCAGATAGAAGCTGCCACGCAGTTCACCTTTGGCATCGAACAGATCGAAGAAACGCACCTCTGGATGCCAGGTATCGACACCCTGACGCTCTTTGGCGGTGATACCGTAAATGCGATTAACCACTTCGAACAGCCCTTCCAGCACACGCTGTTCCGGGAAATATGGGCGCAGTTGCTCATCACTGATGGAGAACAGATGTTGCTTCTGTTTTTCTCCGTAATAACTGATATCCCAAGCCTCTAGCTCATCCACACCATAGTGCTGCTTGGCAAAGGCACGAAGCTGTGCCAGTTCCTGTTCTGCCTGTGGGCGAGCGCGCTTGGCCAGATCGCTCAGGAAACCGAGCACCTGCTCCGGACTTTCTGCCATCTTGGTCGCCAGCGATTTGTCCGCATAGCTGGCAAAACCCAGCAACTGTGCCAGTTCATGGCGCAGAGCCAGCGTTTCCGCCATTACTTCGCTGTTATCCCACTTACCGGCATTTGGCCCCTGATCGGAGGCCCGGGTGGTGAAGGCACGATACATCTCTTCACGCAGCGCCTGGTTATCGGCATAGGTCATTACCGGCAAATAGCTCGGCATATCCAGCGTCAGCAACCAGCCTTCCTGCTCTTTGGCCTGTGCCATCGCCTGAGCTTGGGCCAGCGCACTTTCCGGCAGGCCACTCAGTTCATTCACATCGGTAATCAACTTGCTCCAGCCCATGGTGGCATCGAGCACATTGTTGCTGTAGGTCGAACCCAGTTCGGACAGACGCGCCACGATCTCGCCGTAACGCTTTTGTTTTTCCTTTGGCAGGCCAATGCCCGACAGCTCAAAATCACGCAGCGCGTTTTCTACCGACTTGCGCTGTGGCGCGGTCAGTTTGGCAAAGCCTTCGCCCTCTTTCAGATTACGATAGGCCTGATACAGCCCTTCATGCTGGCCCACCCAAGTACCGTATTCAGAAAGCAGCGGCAGCGCCTGTTCGTAAGCTTCGCGCAGTTCCGGGCTGTTTTTTACCGAGTTTAAGTGACCAACAGGTGACCAGATGCGTGACAGGCGATCGTCAGATTCGGCCAGCGGCTGACACAGATTTTCCCAGGTAAACGGCCCCGGTTGTGCCACGACGCGCTCAACCGCAGCACGGCAGTCAGCCAATGCGGATGTCACAGCAGGGACGATATCTTCAGGGCGAATGGCAGAAAACGGCGGTAAGGCAAACGGTGTCAGCAACGCATTGGTCATAGAGGAAGTCCTGATTAGGGTGGTGGACCCGATGCGCACATCAGGCCAGACAAAGATAAGCTTCTATCTAACATGGTGCCAACCAGTGGGAAAATCAATGGTCATGCGTGTCATTGAACCTGTTTCTTCACTCACGCGGATCGTTTAGTGAGGAAGATAGGCCACGATTGCATTAAGTAGATTAAGTAGGAAAGCGACAAGAATACCTCCCTGCTAAGTACCTATAAAATGCTCTCATTTGCGTTAATACGCGTTTCAAACACGCGCACATACATACAGCATACATTATGAGTCATTTTTATTTATTGATGAATATTATTATTCCTAGCTAAAAAATCAGCCTGTGCGCTAAAAACCATGTTAATTGAGGTTGTTTTGATACAAAATGGTTCGGTCTATTTTTAACCAACCCCAGCCACGAATTACATGACAAGGAGTTCATCATGGCAAATAATATCTACGCAACGATTAATGGAAAACAACAAGGGTTGATATCGGCAGGGTGTTCTACAGCGGATTCGATCGGTAACAAGCACCAATTAGGCCACGAAAACCAGATACTGGTTCTTAAGCTCGCGCATAACATCAGCCGGGGCGAAAATGTGATGCATAACCCAGTGATTTTTGTTAAACCACAGGATAAATCATCTCCTTTGTTTTTGCTGGCTATTTCTAATAACGAGTTGCTTAACCTTAAGTTTGATTTTTACCGCACATCACAAAATGGTGCCCAAGAGTTGTACTACACGATCGAACTCAGAGAGGCGACCATCGTAGATTTCAACATAAACTATCCCCACTGCTTAACGCATTCTAGTGCACAACCCGAAGAAATTATTTCCGTACGTTATAAAGATATTATTTGCCAACACCATATCGCTGGCACCTCAGGTTATAGCGTATGGGACGACAGAGTTTATTAATGACTAGCTGGGTCTCTTTTACCAAGAGGCCCTAACGTCTATAAACTGCTCTGGGTCTTTTAAGCACTTGGGTTCCTCTTTTTTTACATTCGCTGGCATCTTTGATATAGAGCGTCTCCGAATATAAACTTTTCTTCCAACAAGTGCCATAACCTTTTTGATATAGGGAGCTAGTAAAATAAAAATTAAAAACAGTCACAAGTACAAACAATAAGGCCGTTAAATATATACACAACATGCTAAATTTCTTTATTTTCGTTAAATCTTTCCTTCTTGTAACCAAGATATACCCTGACATCACCATCATCATTACGAATCCAAAGAAACCTGCCACCATATAATTCGCCATTCGATAAAATGACACAACATCTGGGTATGATAAGTAAGGTAATAGTTCGTTTTTTAAAATATATGGTGTAAATAAAACCCCAAGCAACCCAAAAACAAAGGTAAAGAGAAAGCTAAGTATCTCCGTAAAGGTTGTCTCTAATTCCATTTTATCATTCATATTCTATACGTTATATTAAACGGTGTTCCTATTGTTGGTAAACGAGCCTTGGCTTTCTAAGTACTTCTGTACCTCTTTTTTTACATTCCTCGGCGTCTTTGATATACAATGTCTCTGAATACAAACTTCTTTTCCAACATGTGCCATAGCCATGCTGATCCAGCACGGTGGTAAAATGCCAATTAAATATAAAGGCTACAACAAGCCCAAAAAAAGTAAGTCGCAAAGAGTATATAAGTATAGACTTGAATTTAGCTAGATAATTTTTCCCGGTAATAGACAGGTGGAGAAACATAATAAAATACACGGTACTTGCTGGGGTAATTGCCAAAATAAAAGTTTCTAATCTGTTAAATGAAATAATATCGGGATAGGTAAGACTGATGATATAGTTACTAATAATACTTGGTGCAAAAATGCACCCTAAAGAAAAAATCCCGGCAGCCAACAAAGAGCTTAAACGCTCTTTTATTGAAACTGTCTCGCCAACTTTGATTACTGATTTATTTTTCATGGCTTATTGTACAATAATTGGCTATTTGTGCCCAATACACTTGAAACTCTTGGTGTCTGCGCTTCCATTTCAGTTATTTTCTCTATGATTTTATTAGTGATCCCGTATTCCCGATCTAAATACTCCAACCCCATCGTAAAAAGAAATGCCACAATGGCGACACCAATAATAGCACCACCTAAGGTAACAGCAGCCCCCATTAACAACGCGGACGATGTTGCTCTCATGATAATAGTAATAACGACAGCTTTAGCAATATCACTAGTTACATTCCCTAAAAAACTAGCCGTCGTGCTTTCATCCTTTAGTATGAACTCCAGGCTCCGATAGGCCAAAGAGACATATATACTCCATTTCATACCCTGTACAGCAGTATGATTAAGCCCTTTTACCCCAACCCCAATTTGCACAACCTGCATATTATTTAACGAATAACGCGTTCCATTTAAGATCCGTCTAATACCTGGGTAGCCGGTGATCTTGATTAACTTCTCGCCGTTTCTTCCGACATAAATGATGGCGGCAATCCCAAAGCCCCCCAACTTCCTGACCAGATCCGCCGCAGAGTAGAAATCCTTCGCGTTGCCGCTATAGGTTGCAGCATATCCCAGATAGTCCAACCCTTCATCACGTGTGATATTTAGAAAACCCTCATCATGCTGCCGATCGCCTCTGCCAAACTCTCCAAAGCACTCCAGAACATCATAGGCTTCTTCTTTGGTAAGCAGCATGATGTGGCGCTGTTCGGCATTCATGCAAGCCTGGAATTTTTCTTCCGCAATTCGTCGGGCATAGGCGCCATGATCGGGTGGTGTGGGGAAGAGAGTGGAATTATTTCCCGTGAGATAGTTGGGGTATATTCTGTCTTTCATCGCGGCCTCCGGTTGCCTTATAAGAAAGTATTTCCATTTACTCATCCACTAATATAATTGAAATTCGGCATTGTATAAAGAACAATCAAGGCAATTTCCTCATAGCTATCACCTATTCTTGACTATACCGGCGTAGATCCCTCCAGGCTGCAACGCTTTTCGCTTTTTACCAGCAAGGCGGTTTATACTTGGTAGCTTAAATTCGTTGATCTACGAGTTTGCAGTAAACACGCAGAACTCTTTTGCATTTAATGAGTTGATTTTATTGAAAATAACTCGAAAATCAGGAAACACAAAACGCCATGTTAAGTTACCGCCACAGTTTTCACGCCGGCAACCACGCCGACGTGCTCAAGCACACCGTTCAGAGCCTGATCATTGAGGCGCTGAAAGAAAAAGATAAGCCGCTGCTGTACCTGGATACCCACTCCGGTGCCGGGCGTTATCAGCTGAGCGGTGAGCATGCCGAGCGCACCGGGGAATACCTGGAAGGCATCGGCCTACTGTGGCAACGTGACGATCTGCCAGAAGAGCTGGCGGCCTACATGAGCGTGGTGCACAACTTCAACCGCTCCGGCACCCTGCGTTACTACCCAGGCTCACCGCTGATCGCCCGCCAGTTGCTGCGCCCGCAGGATAAAATCCATCTGACAGAACTGCACCCAAGTGATTTCCCGCTGCTGCGTAACGAATTCCAGAAAGACGAGCGTGCCAAAGTGCAGCGTGCCGATGGTTACCAGCAGTTAAAATCCCAGTTGCCGCCTCCTTCACGCCGTGGCCTGATCCTGATGGACCCGCCGTATGAGATGAAAACTGATTATCAAGATGTGGTGAAAGGCATTCAGGAAGGCTACAAGCGTTTTGCTACCGGCACCTATGCTCTGTGGTATCCGGTGGTGATGCGCCAGCAGATCAAGCGCATGCTCAAAGAGCTGGAAGCGACCGGCATCCGCCGTATCCTGCAAATCGAGCTGGCGGTGAAGCCCGACAGCGATCAACGCGGAATGACGGCTTCAGGCATGATCGTGATTAACCCACCTTGGAAGCTGGAACAGCAGATGAACAACGTGCTGCCGTGGCTGCACAAGGTACTGGTGCCGTCCGGTATCGGTCACCACCTGGTGAACTGGGTCGTACCAGAATAAGTTCGATGATGGTCGCCTGCCTGGGCGGCCATCCGTTTTTCCCTTCGCTATCCCCCCTGCTTGCTCCTCATTTTGCCGCGATCTTTTGCCGATCCTCATCATAACCGCAAAATAACTGTTTGCTTATTTTACCTTTCGATTAGATGATAACTATCGAAAGATAACGTAATCAAAGAAAACAGGAGGCAGGCGGTGTACATCATTTCGACCAATAATATGCTGCAGAAGGCACAACAACAGGGCTATGCCGTACCGGCCTTCAACATTCATAACCTGGAAACCATGCAGGTGGTGGCTGAAACCGCCGCGCACATGCGCTCACCGGTGATCCTGGCCGGTACGCCCGGCACCTATCTCTATGCGGGAACGGCTAACGTGGTCGCTATTGTCAAACAGCTGGCCGCCGAATACCGCATCCCGCTGGCGATGCATCTGGATCACCATGAAACTCTGCAAGATATTGAAACCAAAGTGCATGCAGGGATCCGCTCGGCCATGATTGATGGTTCACACCTGCCCTTCGCGGAAAATGTCGCGCTGGTGCGGCAGGTGGCCGAGTTTTGCCATCGTTATGATGTCAGCGTTGAGGCGGAGCTGGGGCGGCTTGGTGGCGTTGAGGATGGCATCAGCGTTGATGCCAAGGATGCCCGCTATACCTCGCCGCAGCAGGCCGAGGAGTTTGTGCGTTCCACCGGCATCGATTCACTGGCGGTGGCGATTGGTACGGCACATGGGCTTTACCAGGGCAAGCCAGAGTTGGATTTCACCCGCCTTGGGCAGATCCGCGACAGAGTCAGCGTACCGCTGGTGCTGCATGGTGCGTCGGGTTTGCCAGACGCTGATATTCAGCAGGCGATTCGGCTGGGAGTGTGCAAGGTGAACGTGGCGACGGAGCTTAAGATCGCCTTTTCCGATGCGCTGAAGCAGCATCTGGCGGAGCATCCGCAGGCCAACGATCCGCGCCACTATATGCAGCCCGCCAAGCTGGCGATGCAGCAGGTGGTGCAAAAGGTGATTCAGGTTTGTGGCTGTGAAGGTAGGCTGTGACCTACGCCAGCATGGTAACGGCCCCTCACCCTAACCCTCTCCCACAGGGAGAGGGGACAGAACGTGCTACAAATTAAGCCTTGCATACCACCTCACCAACTCCCACAAAGAAGGGTAATTGAGCAGCCCAACAATACACTCCATTCCCAATCGCAACACCGGACCAGCTCCCTCTCCCTGTGGGAGAGGGTTGGGGTGAGGGGCCGGTGAACCTATCTCCGCAGCAAAACAACCGCTTTCACTTTATTGCGTATGCCCATTCCTCTTTTCACCAAATATCTGTAATCAACTGATTTTAAATAACTAAAATCACCCCGCTCGTTAACTTACTCCCTCACACTGAAAGCACCGGCGCGGAAAAATAGCGCTAAAGTTTTCGATCTTGATCACGAATAATAGAAAAGTGCATTGCTAACCTTTCGAAACATTACGATTATATTCGTAAGAAAACGGAGGGTAGAATGAAAAATATAATCGCACGACATAAAGCAGGGGAGCCGATCGGGATCTGCTCTGTCTGTTCGGCACACCCATTAGTGATTGAAGCTGCATTACGCCTGGATCTGCACAGCGACCGCCAGGTACTGATCGAGGCCACATCCAACCAGGTTAATCAGTTTGGCGGTTACACCGGCATGAAACCGGCGGATTTCCGGCAGTTTGTCTGCGATATTGCGGCAACCGTCGGCTTCCCGCTCTCCCGGCTGCTGTTAGGGGGCGACCATCTAGGCCCGAACTGTTGGCAAAATGAACCCTCCGCCAGCGCAATGGCGAAAGCGGAAGTGTTGATCGCCGACTACGTCACCGCCGGATTCAGCAAGATCCATCTGGATGCGTCCATGTCCTGCGCCGACGATCCGATCCCGTTAGATCCCCACGTGGTGGCAGAACGCGCCGCCCGCCTGTGTCAGGTCGCCGAACGGGTCGCTACCCCAGAGCAAAAACAACAGCTGACCTATGTGATTGGGACCGAGGTGCCCGTTCCTGGAGGAGAATCTTCCGCCATTGGCAGCGTACATATCACTCACGCGACGGATGCCGCCGCCACGCTGGAAACTCACTATCAGGCCTTCCGCAAGGCCGGGTTGGCAGAGGCGATCCCGAGGATCATCGCCGTGGTAGTGCAGCCAGGGGTGGAGTTCGACCACTCACAGGTGATCGCTTACCAACCACAGCTGGCCCGCGAGCTCTCCCAGTTTATTACCACCACGCCGCTGGTCTATGAGGCACACTCTACCGATTACCAAACGCGTGAAGCCTATCAGCAACTGGTGCGCGATCACTTCGCCATTCTCAAGGTTGGCCCGGCCCTGACGTTTGCCCTGCGCGAAGCGGTGTTTGCCCTGGCCAATATCGAACAGGCCCTGATTGCCCCGGAAAAACGTAGCCAGATCCTGGCGGTGATTGACGCCGTGATGCTCGACGAACCGGATTACTGGAAAAAGTATTACCACCCGACGTTCAGCCGCTCGCTGATCGACCTGCATTTCAGCCTGTCGGACCGTATCCGCTACTACTGGCCTCACCCGCGTATCGCCCAAAGTATGACGACGCTGCTCAATAACCTCGACCAGCAAGAGATCCCCGCTGGCCTGCTGAGTCAATACTTCCCGCTGCAATATCAGCGCGTGATGGAACGCAAGCTGGCGAAGCAGCCCCACGCACTGATGATCGACAAAATTCAGGATGTGCTGCGCGCTTATCGCTTCGGCTGTGCCCCCGCAGAGCAAGCCAAAAACGCCGAGGAGATGGCTCATGCATAACAGCCAACTGTTCGTTCGCACTGGCATCAGCTTTGCCGACGCGCAGCAGGCGCTGGAGCACATTGGCGTCGCCATGCTCAACGCCGGGGTTGTTCACAACAGCTACCCGCAGGCGTTGCTGGTGCGTGAGAGCGCTTATCCCACCGGCATCGCCCTTGAGCAGCACGCGGTCGCCATCCCCCATTGTGAAGCGGAGCATGCACGTGCCCCGGCTATTTATCTAATCCGCCCTGACCAGGCTGTGCCCTTCGCTCAGGCGGATGATGACGGCACGATCGACGTTGCGCTGATTATCGCGCTGATCGTCACCGACCCGGCGGCGCAGTTGGTTTTACTGCGCACGCTGTTTGGCCAGTTGCAGCACCCCGAGTTTATCACTGCGCTACTGACCGCCCCCGAGGACCAACTGGGCGAAATTTTTGCCCAGCGGGTTTTCACTTCGCCCTCCCGACCACAACAAAAAACAGAATATGAAGGAGCCACACTGTGAAACGTAAAATTATCGTTGCCTGCGGCGGTGCCGTTGCCACCTCGACCATGGCCGCAGAAGAGATCAAAGAGCTGTGCGCGGAGCACAACATCGAGCTGGATTTGGTGCAGTGCCGCGTTACCGAGATTGAAACCTATATGGACGATGCCGACCTGATATGTACCACCGCCCGCGTCGACCGGCAGTTTGGCGATATCCCGTTGGTGCACGGCATGCCGTTTATTTCCGGCGTCGGCATCGATGCGCTGAAACAAAAAATACTGACCATTCTGACGGAGTAGCCCATGTTTACCGACATCATGCGTTACATCCTCGATCTCGGCCCTACGGTGATGCTGCCCATCGTGATCATCATCTTCTCGCTGATTTTAGGGATGAAATTAGGGGATTCATTTAAATCCGGCATTCATATCGGCATTGGCTTTGTCGGTATCGGGCTGGTTATCGGCCTGATGCTGGACTCGATCGGCCCGGCAGCAAAATCGATGGCCGAGCAGTTCCAGATCAACCTGCACGTGGTGGATATCGGTTGGCCAGGCTCATCACCGATGACCTGGGCCTCGCAGATTGCCCTGATCGCCATCCCGGTAGCGATTGCGGTCAACATCGTGATGCTGCTGACGCGTACGACCCGCGTGGTTAACGTGGATATCTGGAACATCTGGCACATGACCTTTACCGGCGCCATGGTGCATCTGGCCACCGGTTCATACTGGCTGGGCATGCTGGGCGTGGTGGTGCATGCCGCCTTCGTCTACAAGCTGGGGGACTGGTTCGCTAAAGATACCCGCGACTTCTTCGGGCTGGAAGGGATTGCCATCCCGCACGGCACCTCCGCCTATATGGGGCCGATCGCCGTACTGGTGGACACCATTATCGAGAAGATCCCCGGCCTGAACCGCATTCACTTCAGCGCAGACGACGTACAGAAACGCTTTGGCCCGTTCGGCGAGCCGGTGACCGTCGGCTTTGTGATGGGGCTGATTATCGGTGCGCTGGCCGGTTATGACCTGAAGGGCATTCTGCAACTGGCGGTGAAAACCGCTGCCGTGATGCTGCTGATGCCACGGGTGATCAAACCGATCATGGATGGCCTGACGCCGATCGCCAAGCATGCTCGTAAACGCCTGCAAGCACGTTTTGGTGGCCAGGAGTTCCTTATCGGCCTCGATCCAGCACTGCTGCTTGGCCATACCGCCGTGGTCTCCGCCAGCCTGATCTTTATCCCGCTGACCATTCTGATCGCCGTCATCGTCCCAGGTAACCAGGTGCTGCCGTTTGGCGATCTGGCGACCATCGGCTTCTTTGTGGCCCTCGCCGTGGCGGTGCACCAAGGCAACCTGTTCCGCACGCTGATCTCGGGTTTTATCATCATGAGCATCACGCTGTGGATCGCCACCCAAACCATCGGGCTGCATACCCAACTGGCTGCCAATGCCGGTGCGCTGAAAGCGGGCGGAGTGGTGGCCTCGATGGACCAAGGCGGCTCACCGATCACCTACCTGCTGATCCAACTGCTCACCTGGCAAAACGTGGTGGGTCTGGTGGTTATCGGCGTCATTTACGCCATCGGGGTGTTCCTCACCTGGCGCCGTGCCCGTCAATTTGCCCAGGCTGAAGCCTCCGCCAAGCAACAGGCAGCCCAAAGCCTCAACGCCATGTCCTAATCCTTCGGGGGAGCCCACCTCCCCCTCAAAGTATTTGCAAGGGAGCGAGCAGGTTCGACCCGATCTAACCCATTGATTATCCAAACGGGCGCAGCATGCAGCGCCCCTACGATGTGAGTCTGTTGGGGAGTCAACTCCTCCAATCTATCTTCTACGGAGTTCAAGTTATGCAATCAGTCGTGATCCATACGGAGGGAGAAGTGCGCGTTGAAGAACGCCCCGCTCCTGCTATTGAGGCCGCCGATGAGGTGTTGGTTCGGGTGGCGTATTCCGGGCTATGCGGTTCAGATATTCCCCGCATCTTCGCCAAGGGCGCGCATTTCTACCCGATCACCCTGGGGCATGAGTTCAGTGGCCGGGTCGTGGCCTGCGGCGATCGGGTTACCGATCTGCAACAGCATGATGCCGTGGCCTGCGTCCCTTTGCTGCCGTGCTTTAACTGCCCGGAATGCCAGCGCCATTACTATTCGCTGTGCAAGCATTACCAGTTCGTCGGTTCACGCAGCCACGGTGGCAACGCCGAGTTTATCGTAGTCAAACGCGCCAATCTGGTGAAATTGCCTGCCAACGTCAGCTTATTGCAGGGGGCGTTTATTGAGCCCATCACCGTCGGCCTGCATGCCATTCAGTTGGCTGGGGGCTGCCAAGACAAAGAGGTGATCATCATTGGTGCCGGCACCATCGGCCAACTGGCGATCCAGTGTGCCAGAGCGATGGGCGCACGCAGCGTCACGGCGATCGATATCAATGACGACCGGCTCAAGCTGGCACGGCAGATCGGTGCAGAAAACGCGTTTAACAGCGCGGAGCTTAGCCCCTCCGAGATAGCCGAACGCTTGCAGGAAAGGCGCTTTGATCAGCTGATTCTGGAAACCGCTGGCACACCACAAACGGTCGGGCTAGCATTGGATATCGCCGGGCCACGGGCACAAATCGCGCTGGTGGGGACGCTGCATAAAGACCTGCATCTGTCTTACAGCACCTTCAGTCAGATCTTGCGCAAGGAGCTAACGCTGCTGGGCAGTTGGATGAACTATTCGGCCCCGTGGCCAGGGGAAGAGTGGCAGCAGGCCATGAAGCTGTTCCAATCGGCAGATCTGGCTCTGGAGCCGTTGATTGCCAGCATCGATCGCCCGCAGCAATACGCCACCAGCGTTGCGGCCCTGGCCGGTAAGCCGATGCAGGGAAAAATCATGCTCAAGCTCGGCGAAGAGTGACATCAAGCGGCAGAGTTGCTGAATTTGTAGGGGTGAACCTATTCGCCCCTACCTAACCCATTGATTATCTAAACGGGCGCAGCGTGCAGCGCCCCTACGAAGCAAGTCAGTTGCCCTAACTCAGCCATTATTTTGCCTCAAATCCCATCTCCTTGATCTTTATGCTCCCCTTTCATATCCCTTTCGCATAAAATAAAAGCAAAACATTTCGATAGGTCAGGATGATGAACTCTTTTGAAAGACGAAACAAAATTGTCGACTTGGTTCAGCAGAACGGCAGCATCTTGGTCAGCGATCTTTCGAATTCCTTCGGAATTTCTGAAGTTACCATCCGCGCTGACCTGCGCCTGCTGGAAGAAAAAGGCCTGCTGATCCGCTTCCACGGCGGTGCCGCCAGGCCGGGCAGCCAGTTGGAGCAGGAGGCCGAGGCGCCGAAAACCACCGGTGAGGTCATCCTGGAGGAACGCTACCAACTGGCCAAAGACCCGAAAAAGCGCATTGCGTTAAAAGCGGCGGCCATGGTCAATCCCGGCGATACGGTGATCCTCGACAGCGGCAGCACCACCATGCTGATCGCCGAAGAGCTGGTGAAGATGGGCAATATCACGGTGATCACCAATAACCTGCCCGCCGCCTTTGCGCTTTCCGACAATAAAGACATCACGCTGGTACTGTGTGGTGGCACGCTGCGCCATAAGACGCGCTCCATGCACGGTTCCATCGCGGAACTCTCCTTACAAGGCATTGCCGGTGACGTGATGTTCGTCGGGGCCGACGGGTTGGACGCCACCAATGGCATCACCACCTTTAATGAAGGCTACTCGATCAGCGGCGTGATGGCTCAGGCAGCCAAGCGTGTGGTCGCGGTGGTCGATTCCACCAAGTTCGGCCGCCGGGGGTTCAACCTGGTGCTGTCGATGAGCCAGATCGACATGATCATTACCGATACCGGCATCAGCAGTGCCGATCGCCAAGCGCTCGATCGGGCAAAACCCGAACTGGTTATCGTGTAAACTCAACCGGGCAGAGGATCAAGCCTCTGCCTATTACAGCCATCGACGCAATCTTTGCGACAACCCCCTATCAGGCGTTAAACTCTTACCCTTCTCGAATCACACAACTCATGGAAAACCCAGATGACGAAACATTACGATTATCTAGCAATTGGCGGCGGCAGCGGCGGTATCGCATCGATCAACCGGGCAGCCATGTATGGCCAGAAATGCGCACTGATTGAAGCCAAAGAACTTGGCGGCACCTGCGTTAACGTGGGTTGTGTCCCGAAAAAAGTCATGTGGCATGCGGCGCAGATCGCCGAGGCCATTCACCAGTACGGCCCGGATTACGGCTTCGATACCACCGTCAACGCCTTTGACTGGAAACGCCTGATCGCCAACCGCACCGCCTACATCGATCGTATTCATACTTCCTACGACAACGTGCTGGGTAAAAACAAGGTTGACGTGATCAAAGGTTTTGCCCGCTTTATCGACGCGCATACCGTAGAAGTCAACGGTGAGAAAATCACCGCCGATCATATTCTGATCGCGACCGGTGGTCGCCCAAGCCACCCTTCAATCCCAGGTGCCGAATACGGCATCGACTCCGACGGCTTCTTTGAGCTGGATGCCATGCCAAAACGCGTGGCAGTAGTGGGTGCTGGCTACATCGCGGTAGAAATTGCAGGTGTGATGAACGCGCTGGGAGCGGAAACGCACCTGTTCGTGCGTAAACACGCCCCGCTGCGTACCTTCGATCCGATGATTGTTGAAACCCTGGTTGAGGTGATGAACACCGAAGGGCCAACCCTGCACACCGAATCCATTCCAAAATCCATCGTCAAAAACGCCGACGGCAGCCTGACGCTGGCGTTGGAAAACGGCAAAGAGTTCACCGTGGACAGCCTGGTCTGGGCCATCGGCCGCGAACCAGCGACCGACAATCTGAACCTGGCAGTGACCGGCGTGAAAACCAATGCCAAAGGTTACATCGAAGTCGACAAATTCCAGAACACCAACGTGAAAGGCATCTACGCGGTAGGTGACAACACTGGTGCGGTTGAGCTGACCCCGGTTGCCGTCGCCGCTGGCCGTCGCCTGTCCGAGCGCCTGTTCAACAACAAGCCGGACGAACATCTGGACTACAGCAACATCGCCACCGTGGTGTTCAGCCACCCGCCAATTGGCACCATTGGCCTGACCGAACCGCAGGCGAAGGAGCAGTTTGGCGAGGATAAGGTGAAGGTTTATAAATCGTCCTTCACCGCCATGTACAGCGCCGTGACTCAGCATCGCCAGCCGTGCCGCATGAAGCTGGTATGTGTAGGTGAAGAAGAGAAGATTGTTGGCCTGCACGGGATTGGCTTTGGCATGGATGAAATCCTGCAGGGCTTCGCCGTGGCGATAAAAATGGGCGCGACCAAGAAAGACTTCGACAACACCGTGGCGATCCACCCAACCGCAGCGGAAGAGTTTGTGACTATGCGGTAATAGTGCCATTCCTAACTGTAAAACCGACTGTAAAAGGTCGGTTTTTGCTTTTATTCAGCTTATAAATGCTGATTAAGGTAATTGAATATCCCCGCCATAGTGTTTATATCACTGCAAAATTAACGTTCATTACGATAAATCGTTCGTTTAAATATAACTTCTTAAATATCACCTCAACGAGGTGCCGATTTTCGAGCACAATCGCGCCCAGCACGCCTATAATCACCGCGTAGTTATATGCAGTATCTCGTTTGGCGAGGCTCCTATACAAACACAGGTTACTGATCTGACGACATCGAGAGATGCCCAAGGTTAAGACAGGCTTTATCGGATTAAGGTTCAGCCCAAGGTAACTTCTGAACTGTTCTTCAGATACATTGTTCAGATACGTTGTATAGTGCTAAAACCTGGACGCGGAGATAGGCTTTCTGCACTCCCCCTCTTTGGTTTACTCCCCTATACGAAGCACTGTTGAAGTTTAAACAGCAATAGGGTCAATAACTTCCAGACTCCTCAGCGATGACCGCTACCGCGCCAGCAACACAGGCGGGCTAGCCATTGCTAACTCTTTGAACGCTGACTTTTTCACCGCCAGGCACCATGACGGTGCATGAAGCCAGAGACTACGTTGCACACTTACTTTTAACCACAGAGGTCGTTATCGATTACAGTTAACCGAGGATAAAATTATGGGAAATATGATGTTTTTTATGGGATTTTTGTTTTTCGTCAGCTCACTGGGGCTGATTGCAGCCTATCTGAGCACCAAATGGGATGACTAATGAACGAAAAAGATCCGCCTAGCATCATCCTCCCCGTAGCCTCATCAAATCATTGCGGGGAGGATGAATAACCGCAATAAACGGACGGTATTTACCGCGCGTGATAATGATGATGATTTTTATTCTTGGATTGCTGTACGCTATTTTTATGATCTCGGCAGGAATTAATGAGATTTATTTACATTCCACCGGTCAAACTGCATTTCTCTCCTGTTTATTGCTGACAACTACCGCAAGCTTGCTGCTCGTCGCTTTTGTCTGGCAATGTTCCGTAAAAACCAAACGCTGATTTTTTTAATTCAACTATGAGCTGTGCTATGCAAAATCAAAAACAGGCCGTCGCCCGAAACTCGATGATTATCAGCGGATTGTTGGCGTTAGGTAAATTTATCGCGGGTATATTTACCGGCAGTATTGGCCTGATATCCGAAGGCATTCACTCATTTACCGATTTTATTGCCACCAGCATCACCTGGTGGGCGGTGAGCGTCAGCGATAAGCCTGCTGATGATGACCACCACTTCGGTCATGGCAAGGTTGAGAATCTGGCCGCACTATTTGAGGTGCTGCTCCTGTTGGCGGCCGGGGGTTGGATCGTCTTTGAAGCAGTAAGCAGCCTGATAGGTGAGGCAAACCAGATTGTGGCTGCACCGGTAGTGATTGCGGTACTGCTGGTGTCCATTGTGGTTGACTTCTTCCGTGTCCGGGCCTTGAACCGTGTGGCCAAAGCCACCAACAGCGCGGCTCTGGAAGCCGATGCTCTGCATTTCTTCTCCGATATGTTGTCTTCCGGCGTGGTACTGTTGGGCATGGTTTTTGTGCTATTTGGTTTTGCCCGTGCGGATGCACTAGCGGCACTGATCGTCGCCTGCTTTATCCTGACTGCCGCCTTGAAGCTAGGGAAACGCTCCTTTGATTCCCTGATTGATACTGCACCTGCTGGCACGCGGGAAGATATCGCGGCCCTGCTTAACGATTTCCCCGCGGTGCTGTCTACAGAAAATATTCGACTGCGCAGTGGCGGAGCCACTCTGTTTATCGAGGTGAGCGTTGGGGTATGCCGGACGCTACCGCTTGAGCGGATCAAGGAGTTGAAGCAGACCGTTACCGCCAAACTTGAACAGCAATACGCCAACTCAGAAGTGCGGGTGATTGCCCTCCCTCAAGCCAGAAGTGATGAAGATCTGGCAACCCGTATTCGCATGCTGGCCGCCAACCATGGGGCCGTGGTGCAGAGCCTTTCGCTACAACAATTGGCAGACCGTGTGGCGATCGGTATGGATCTGTTGGTTCCGGCCAATGCCAGCGTAGAGCAGGCGCATGATATTGCCAGCGAAGTGGAGGAGGCCCTACGCCAGACGTTGGGCGAAAATACGGAGATCGAAACCCACCTGGAGCCCCAGATGCTGGATTGGCTAACTAGCCAGGATGTGGAACACGGCGAACTGGCGAAGATTGAACAAGCATTGACGGTGTCGGCGCAAAACAGCGGATTGGTGCAAGACATCCATGATATCCGGGCGCGAGAAACGCCACAGGGCGTGATTGTGAATTTTCACTGTCGGGCCCTTCCGGCCTTGTCGATTTCTGCGGTGCACGATGCGGTGGACCATATTGAACGGCAATTGAGAATACAATTTCCCTTGGTATCGCGGGTGGTGGGGCATGTTGAGCCGCTGTGAACTCTTACAGCGGAATGATTTGTTAAAGCGCAGCATGAGCTAAGTTAATTAGCCCTGAGACTGCTGACAAACTCTCACCGGGCTTACAGCGTAGGGGCGCGGCATGCTGCGCCCGTCTGGATAATCAATGAGTTAGCAAATACTGGTATAGATAGATCCCGACCAATTCAGCAATATTGCCACTTTGTCATCAATCTGAGCCCGCATAACAGCGGGCTTTTTAATATCACCACCCATCGAGGTTTTCCTATGTCCAAATATGCCCAGGCAGCCATTGATACGGTAAGAAAAAACCAGGGAAAATCATCACTCGATATGCGTCAAGAATGGGATAAAACGATGATGGAGTTGAAGGCTAACCCACTATCCGACCCGCATCGCCTTCCTCCGCTATAACCCCATCGGCCAGGCGGATCACGCGCGGAAAGTGCGTTTTAACAAAAGCATAATCATGGCTGATGGCCAGCACGGTGGTGCCTTGCGAACGGCAAACCGCTAACCAGCGGGTAAATACCCCCAACCAATAGCTATCAAAGTCACGACTGGGCTCATCCAGCAGTATCAGAGGCGGTGCTACAGCTGCTAGGCTGGCTACCGCAACCATACGCCGCTGTCCGGCGTGTAAATCCAATGGGTGAGCATCCGCTACATCCGTTAGCTCACAAAGCGCCAGCGTTTGGGCAACTCGCTGCTCCAGACTATCGCCACGCATGCCCTGATGGCGTAAGCCAAAAGCGATCTCATCACGTACCCGGTTGAGAAATATCTGCCGTTCCGCTTCCTGAAATAATACCCCCAGCAACGGCGCACGCTTTGCCGCTTTAAGGGTGGCAATATTTTGCCCCTGTAAGAGAACCTTGCCGCCGGTCGGTTTTAGCAACCCGGCCATCAGGCGTAATAATGTGGATTTCCCGGCGCCGTTATCCCCGATCAAGGCCACCCATTCCCCGGCCCTAATGGTGAGATCCAAACCGTTAATGATGGGTTCGCTCACGCCTGGCCACTGATAGTCCAGCGATTCAATCGTCAGCATTATGAGAGCCTACCTTGCTCCAACGCCCAAGTTTGCAGGCAATAAGCGGCAACCTTGGTGAGCGACCGTTCAAACAGCAAAATCACGCACTGCTGCTGGTTAGCGTAGGTGACCAACTGCTGCAACAGCTTGGTGGCAGCATTGGGGGTCAGGCGGCTAAAGGCTTCATCCAGCAATAGTAGCCGAGGACGCATCGCCAGCGCACAGGCCATCACCACCCGTTGCGCCTCGCCGCCAGAGAGCGTGGCCGGGTGACGATGGCGTAAAGCGTGGCAATCGGTAAACGTCAGCGCCTGTTCGATACGCGCCATGATCTCGGCTTCATCCAGGCACAGATTCTCCGGCCCGAAGGCAATCTCCTCTTCGACCGTGAAGGTACAGCCAGAAAGTTGCAGCTGGGGTGCCTGTTGAATGAGCTGCACCTGCTGCGCCATTTCAACCAGCGGGCGCGAACCTATTTCCTCACCGAGGACCAGTCCCGATCCCTGTAATGTGCCGGGTAAGAAGTCGGGGAAACAGCCTGCCAGCAGCTGGGCAAGCGTGGTTTTTCCGCTGCCATTCCCACCGCTAATGCCATATAAACCTGGAACCTCGCAATGTAGATCGATGCTTTCCAACTGCCAGCGACTACCTTGAGGAATAAAGCTCAGCGCATTCAGTGCCACAACCACAGCCAGGCTCCTATTTCCAATGCCGCCACCAACAGCAAGCCATAGCGCACGCTACGTTGCAGCGGGCTGTCGCTCGGAGCCCATAGCGTTGTGCGTCTGGGATGCAGCCGAAAAGCACGCATATCCAGCGCCGTGCTGCGCGCGGTTAAATCATTCAACGCACTATGGGTTAACGGGATAACCAATGCCGGAATGTAGCGCAATCGTTGATACCAATAACCGTCTAGCGGTACGCCTCGCGCCAGCTGTGCCTGGTAAATCGCGGCCAGTTGCGCTCGCAGCTGTTCGGCAACCAGCAACGGCCCCGCCAGCAGGTATGCCAGCCCGAGCGGCAAACGGCTGGCAAACAGGGCGCGAATAACACGCTGCGGCGGCACGTATTGCAGCCAGATTTGCCCAAAACTTAACAACGCCAACAAGCGTAGCCAGAGCGCGGCGGCGTTGAGCATTTCGCTATCATCACGCGCCTCCCCCCGTAACCACCACGCCAGCCAACCGCTATGCACCAGCCATAAACCGCCCGCCATGGGTAACATGATCCACGCCACGTAGCGCCAGCGATGCCGGGTGCTTTTCATCAAGATCAGCAACAGAAAGCTCACCAGGCTATAGGCTAGCAACGAATAGCCAAACGGCATCAGCAAGCTGCTGGTACCCAGCACCAGCCAAAGAGCCAGCGAGGTAAACGGGTGCATTAACGCACGGCGGCCATTGCAGGGAAATTACGCAGTGTTCGCTGCGACATATTGCGCACCAATAGCCAGACGATAATGGCAACCAGCACTTTATCTATCAGATTGATCCCCAGCACGGTCATTGCGACGGATTCGATCAGGTTGCTGCCCATCGAATGCACATAGGCGACAAAGAAGTCTGCGCCACTGCCAGTGACCCCGGCAAACAGATAAGTACGGATCGGTACGGCAACTATCGTCACGGCCAAGGTGATCACCACGCCACTCAGGATCACTTTTGGTAACGTTCGGAACCAGCCGATGCTAGCCAATAAGCCAGCCACCAAACCAATCACCATTGCCACCGGTGCGAACGCCGCCGCAATCGGGCCGGTGAGCAGGCCCCAGATCAAGTTGGTCAATAAACCGGTCAACATGCCGATAATCGGCCCGGCGAGAATTGCACTCAGCAAGGTACCGATAGAATCAAGGAAAATAGGCAGCTTCAACATCGATACCAACTGCCCGCCGATCATGTTGATGGCTATTGAAATCACCATCAACACCAACGTCTGACTCGATAACCCATTACGTGCCATAACAACCTCACTCAACTAGTAGGAAAATTAGCGTTGCTCGACGTTTAATTCGTCATAGCCTGAAAGCGCGCAAGGTTGTCGGCTAAATACGACATCGTTCAATTCCCCAATCACCAATTCGAGCGTGGTGCGCACGGTGCAGCCTGCCATCACATGGCCGCCGGTCATATGGCCATGCTCATCGGCCACTGCCAGATGCAGATGTTCGCCTCCGGCCTCCAACGTGCCAATCAGTGAGACCACTTCAAATTTTCCGCTCAATAACGTGGTGCCTTCGCAGCCGGCATAACGCAAAGCCACTTCGCTCAAGCTGCCGACACAGCCGCTGATCCAGGCGGCACGCAAATCCTGCTGCCGGATAAAATCACGTAGTGCAACCAGCAGGTCTTGTTGCGGTAACAAACGCAAGGCATAAAACTGTGCCGTAGACGGCGTTGATGTCTCCACGCTAAGATCCTTTACCCCAGTGGGTTTGGTGATACGGAAAATAGGGAAATGGCGTCGGGAAGGTAGGATGCTGCATGAGGGATGTGACTCCAAATAACTCCGAACCTCGGACGTTATGCAGCATGATAAAGATTGATGCGGCCTATGTATGTGACATAGGTCAGTAAAAGCGGCGGTGCTGGTATGCTGGCCAAAAGCTAAATTGGAATGGGTCTGAAAGAACACTGATGCCAAAAATAAAAAGCCAAGAAACTCTGGTACGCGAGCGTAAGCGCTGGGTGATGCTTGCGATACTGGTGATAATCATTACTGGCTGTTACCAGTGGTGGAAACAAGGGACACTGCGATACGAAGAGTGGAGCCCCAACCAGCAGTATGTGGTGCGTTATTATAAAACCTTCGAGTTTATTCCGCGCTTCACCATGCCTGGCGATGGTGGGCATTACTCAGGCTACATGCGGGTTTATGACCGAAACGGCAAGCAGTTCTACGAAGAGTATTCCGACCTGCTCGACTTTGTCGAAGGCCCATTCTGGGCAAAAGAAGGCGTCTATTGGATGGGTAACGACAATCAGGACATCGTTCGCCTGCCCACCTCGCCGGTGGATTGAAGCTTGCTGACAAGTGGCCTCCAGAAGGGAGGCTTAACCCGGTCAGTTATAAGCAGCGGCCTGCTCTTCGGTGATCAACTCCATTTTTTCAAGCTGAACCGCAATGCCGCGCAGGGAGCGCCCAAACTCCACGCTTAACGCCTCTATCGTTTTGCCAGCGCTGTAACCTTCCTCCAATAGCTTCCTGTCTTCTTCCGACCAGGGGAAATTGAAGTTGGCTGGCCTGCCTTCGGCAATATTTTTCTGCCGCCGCTCCTCGGGTGATAACTTTGCCTTTTTCACTCGTTCTCGCTCGGCGTAAAACTCATCCGCCAGGGCAAACAGCATCCGGATCGTCTCTGGGGAATGAACCAGCGAGGTGTGATTTAAAAACTCCCCCGTTTCCGGGTTAATCCCCCTCGCCAACGCACGTAACGTCAGGTAGGTCTGCATCATGGTTTCCGTCCTTAAAAAATCTAACCGTCATTCACGCGGCTAGTTCCCTACCTATTTTTGCTCATAAAACGAACTACTCAACAATTCGATTGGATCGCGTGTCAACTTTGCGAAGCAAATTCCAAATTAACGCCATTTTTCGCAAGAAAATAACCACTTAAAAACAATACCCATTCGGAAATGAGTAACAAAATACCGTCGATAATTCTCCCGGCAATCGGTGAAACAGGTTTATCTACAATATTCACAGATAGTTTTCACTTGAAATTAATAAGGTAAATTAACCACTTACCGAATTTAGACCGTTCGCGATAAATTAAGGATTACTCGCCGTACCGCTGGCTACTTATTAAGGAGTATTTTCCCGCTAACTCTCCCTTATTTTGATTTCCCTCAATAACGCTTGGGTTATTGCTGTTAGTTTGCCATGACTAAAAAACCACTGATAAGCATTAGGGAAAGCAATGGACGTCAATCGCAGACAGTTTTTTAAAATCTGCGCTGGCGGGATGGCTGGGACCACGGTGGCAGCATTAGGCTTCGCGCCCAAGGCTGCGTTAGCGGAAACGCGCAACTACAAATTATTGCGCGCCAAAGAAACCCGCAACACCTGTACCTACTGTTCCGTAGGCTGCGGTTTATTGATGTATAGCCTGGGCGATGGGGCAAAAAACGCCAAATCGACGATTTTCCATATCGAAGGCGACGCGGATCACCCGGTAAACCGCGGGGCACTGTGCCCGAAAGGCGCCGGCCTGCTGGACTATATCCACAGCGATAGCCGCCTGCGTTACCCAGAGTATCGCGCGCCGGGTTCAGATAAATGGCAGCGTATCAGCTGGAATGATGCCTTTGACCGCATTGCCAGGCTGATGAAAAATGACCGGGATGCCAACTTCGAAGCCACTAACGCCGCTGGCGTGACGGTAAACCGTTGGCTCTCCACCGGGATGTTATGCGCCTCTGCGGCCAGTAACGAAACCGGCATGCTGACGCAAAAGTTTGTCCGATCGCTGGGCATGCTGGCAGTTGATAACCAAGCGCGTGTCTGACACGGACCAACGGTAGCAAGTCTTGCTCCAACATTTGGTCGCGGTGCGATGACCAACCACTGGGTTGATATCAAAAACGCCAACGTTGTGATGGTGATGGGCGGCAACGCCGCTGAAGCGCATCCGGTGGGATTCCGCTGGGCGATGGAAGCCAAAAACAACAACGACGCCACGTTAATCGTCGTCGATCCTCGCTTTACCCGTACCGCATCGGTCGCCGATATCTACGCGCCGATCCGCTCCGGCACCGACATTACCTTCCTGTCGGGCGTATTGCTGTACCTGATTTCCAACAACAAGATCAACGCTGAATACGTCAAGCATTACACCAACGCCAACCTGTTGGTCCGGGATGACTTTACGTTTGAAGATGGGTTGTTCAGCGGTTATGACGAAAACAAACGTCAGTACGACAAAACCACCTGGAACTACCAGTTTGGTGAAGATGGCTATGCCTTGCGTGATGATACGCTCCAGCATCCGCGTTGCGTCTGGAACCTGCTGAAAGCACACGTCAGCCGCTACACGCCAGAAGTGGTGGAAAATATCTGCGGCACCCCGAAGGAAGATTTCCTGAAGGTATGTGAAGTCCTGGCTTCCACCAGCGCAGCAGACCGAACCACCACCTTCCTGTACGCCTTGGGCTGGACCCAGCACACGGTCGGCGCGCAGAACATCCGTACCATGGCGATGATCCAGTTGCTGCTCGGCAACATGGGCATGGCTGGCGGCGGCATCAACGCCCTGCGCGGTCACTCCAACATTCAGGGGTTGACCGATATTGGCCTGCTGTCCACCAGCCTGCCGGGTTACCTGACGCTGCCTTCGGATAAACAGACCGATCTGGCTACCTATCTGGCCGCCAATACGCCAAAGGCCACCTTGCCTGGCCAGGTTAACTACTGGAGCAATTACCCGAAATTCTTCGTCAGCCTGATGAAGAGCTTCTACGGCGACGCTGCTCAGAAAGAGAATAACTGGGGCTTTGATTGGTTGCCGAAGTGGGATCAGTCCTACGACGTCATGAAGTACTTCCAGATGATGGATCAGAATAAGGTCAACGGCTATATCTGCCAGGGCTTTAACCCGGTCGCCTCCTTCCCGGATAAGAATCAGGTGGTCGCCTCACTGGCCAAGCTGAAGTATCTGGTAATCATCGACCCGCTGGTCACGGAAACCTCCAATTTCTGGCAGAACCACGGCGAGATGAACGATGTCGATACCGCGTCGATCCAAACCGAAGTGTTCCGGCTGCCATCCACCTGCTTTGCCGAAGAAGACGGCTCGATCGCCAACTCCGGCCGCTGGCTGCAATGGCACTGGAAAGGCGGCGATGCCCCAGGTGAAGCGATTACCGACGGCGAGATCCTGGCCGGTCTTTACCATCGTCTGCGCCAGATGTACGGCAGCGAAGGCGGTAAAGGTGTCGAACCGTTACTGAAAATGGGCTGGCACTATGAACGGCCAGATCACCCTGAATCCGAGGAAGTGGCTAAAGACAGCAACGGCTACGCGCTGGAAGATCTGTATGACGCCAACGGCAACCTGCTGGCGAAAAAAGGCCAGTTGCTGGATTCCTTCGCGATGCTACGCGATGACGGCAGCACGGCTTCAGCCTGTTGGATCTATACCGGCAGTTGGACCAGCAAGGGCAACCAGATGGCCAACCGTGATAACAGCGATCCGTCCGGGTTGGGCAACACGCTGGGCTGGGCCTGGGCATGGCCGCTGAACCGCCGCATTATCTACAACCGCGCCTCCGCCGACCCAATGGGTAAACCTTGGGATCCGCAACGCATGCTGATTGAATGGAACGGCAGCAAGTGGGTCGGAAATGATATTCCAGACTACAACACCGCCGCACCGGGCAGCGGCGTTGGGCCGTTCATCATGCAACCGGAAGGGCTTGGCAGGCTGTTTGCCCTCGACAAAATGGCGGAAGGGCCGTTCCCAGAACACTACGAGCCGTTTGAAACGCCGTTGGGCACCAACCCACTGCATCCAAACGTGATCTCTAACCCGGCGGCCCGTCTCTATCCGTCCGACGCCAAGCGCATGGGTGATAAATCCGAGTTCCCTTACGTCGGTACCACCTATCGTCTGACCGAGCATTTCCACACCTGGACCAAGCACGCGCGCCTTAACGCGATCATGCAGCCGGAACAGTTCGTGGAAATCAGTGAACGTCTGGCGAAAGAGAAAGGGATTGAGCAAGGCGATACCGTCAAGGTCAGCAGCAAACGCGGCTTTATCAAGGCGAAAGCCGTGGTGACCCGCCGTCTGCAAACCCTGAAGGTTAACGGACAGGATGTCGACACCATCGGTATTCCACTGCATTGGGGTTTTGAAGGGGCAGCCCGCAAAGGCTATCTGGCCAACACCCTGACGCCGTTTGTCGGCGATGCCAACTCGCAAACGCCGGAATACAAGGCGTTTCTGGTTAACGTGGAAAAGGTGTAAGGAGCCGAATTTATGTCCATGCAATCCCAAGACATTATCAAACGTTCGGCCACCAACACCCTGACGCCGCCTCCGCAAGCGCGTGATTACAAGGTCGAGGTCGCCAAGCTGATTGACGTTTCCACCTGCATCGGTTGCAAGGCCTGTCAGGTGGCCTGTTCCGAGTGGAACGACATTCGCGACGAAGTGGGCCACTGCGTCGGGGTTTATGACAACCCCGCCGATCTGAGTGCCAAATCCTGGACGCTGATGCGTTTCTCGGAAGTGGAGCAGAACGGCAAGCTGGAATGGCTGATCCGCAAGGATGGCTGCATGCACTGCGCAGATCCGGGTTGCCTGAAGGCCTGCCCGTCTGCTGGTGCTATTATCCAATATGCCAACGGCATCGTGGATTTTCAGTCCGAGCACTGCATCGGCTGTGGTTACTGCATCAGCGGCTGCCCGTTCAACATTCCACGGCTGAACCCGCAAGATAACCGGGCGTACAAATGTACCCTGTGCGTTGACCGCGTCAGCGTGGGTCAGGAACCGGCCTGTGTGAAGACTTGCCCGACGGGCGCTATCCACTTTGGCACCAAGGCAGAAATGCTGGACGTGGCAGAGGAGCGGGTCGAAAAGCTGAAGAAACGCGGCTTTGACCAGGCAGGTGTGTATAACCCGCAAGGCGTTGGCGGCACCCATGTGATGTACGTACTGCACCATGCCGATAACCCCGAGCTGTACCACAATCTGCCAAAAGACCCGCATATCGATCTGTCGATCGGGCTGTGGAAAAGCGTGCTCAAACCCTTATCCGTGGCGGGCTTCATCGCCACCTTTGCCGGTTTGATTTACCACTACATCGGCATTGGCCCGAACAAGGAAGTGGATGATGAGGACGAGGAGGACCATCATGAGCAAAAGTAAAATGATCGTTCGCACCAAGTTTATCGACCGGGCCTGTCACTGGACGGTGGTCATCTGCTTCTTCCTGGTGTCGCTGTCCGGCATTGCGCTGTTCTTCCCCACACTGCAATGGCTGACCGAGACCTTTGGTACACCGCAGATGGGCCGCATCCTGCATCCTTTCTTTGGCGTGCTGATCTTTATCGCGCTGATGTTTATGTTCTTCCGCTTTGTGAAACATAACATCCCCGAGAAAGAGGACTTGCCGTGGGTCAAGGGCATCGTGGAAGTGCTGAAGGGTAATGAGCATAAGGTCGCTGACGTCGGCAAATATAATGCCGGCCAGAAGATGATGTTCTGGAGCATCATGAGCATGATTTTCGTGCTGTTGATCACCGGTATTATCATTTGGCGCCCTTATTTCGCCCACAACTTCCCGATCCCGGTGATCCGCTATGCGCTGTTGATCCACGCCGCGTCGGCGATCGTGCTGATCCACGCCATTCTGATCCATATGTATATGGCATTCTGGGTGAAAGGCTCGATCAAAGGCATGATTGAAGGCAAGGTCAGCCGCCGCTGGGCGAAGAAGCATCACCCACGCTGGTACCGTAAGGTCGAGGCTGAAGAGCAGAAAGACGAGCAGTAAACCGTTGAAATTCGCCCCTTCGCATGAGGGGGCGACAATCTCCTCAAACGACCACTGAACCATCAAAGATCTGCTGCATGCTTTCGATCAGGCTCAGCAACTCGCTATTGGCCCCAGGCTTCCACAGTGCCACCATCGGGTGCATCAACCCCTGTTTCCCCAATTCCGTATCGAGCCGCTCAACCTGTGGCAAGTGCTGCATTTTCAGATGCGTTGGCAGGAATGCCCATCCCAGCCCGGCGGTTAACAACGTTTGCAGCAAAGCCGGTTCATTGACGACCTGAATGCGATCAGCGATTTGCAGGCGCTTCGCCATCGGTTCGGGTAGGTCATTAAAGGGAATAAGTTGGGTACTGGATGCTAGCGACAGTAAGGTGACCGGGCTGCCTACGGGGAAAAATCCCTCGCGAGCGTAGACGGCCAACTCAATGGCCCCCAAGGCTCGCCACCTAAACTTTTCGCCAATCGAACGGTTGATCGCCTGATAAACGCCAATATCCGCCACATCGTCTGCCAACGCCTGCTCACCCTCACCACGCTCCATCATCAGCAAATCAAGCTGAATACCGCGCTGACTCAGAAACATCGCCAGTTCCGTTAAAAATGCGCGCGGAGTAAACGGGTCATAGCACAGCGTCAGTTTCTGCCGCACCTGCTGCGGAATATGCTGAGCCAGCAGGCTAAGGGCCTCTGCCTCCTGCAAAAACAGCCGAGCTTGCCGGTAAAGGCGTTGGCCCGCCTCGGTCAGTTGCAATGGGCGGGTACGGCGATCGCACAGTGAATAGCCTAGATCCAATTCCAGATTTTCGATCAGTTCACTGACGGTGGTGCGATCCTTCCCCAACCGCTTGGCGGCCTGGGTGAGATTGCCGGTCTCGCAAACGCTGGCGAAAGCTTCAATCTGCGCCAACGAAAAACCTATCTTCCCCATCGCTCCTCCACAAAATTGCGGGGGATTTCCCCCCGTTCATCCACTCTACGATATTAGTTCGCGGGCTTACCATTATTTTGTTCACCTCATTCAGGTAAGGAAAATAACCATGAAAAAGTTCACACACAGCGTATCTGCCCTACTGGTGGGTGCCGCACTCAGCGCCAGCCTGGCAACCGGGGCGCAAGCCTGCACCCGTGCCTTTATGAATATGTACCCGGGTTATATGGTCAGCGCACGCAATCTGGATTTCTTCGGGCCGGTAGATCCCTCACTGGTGATCACACCACGCGGTATTGCGCATAACGGCGGGGATGCGAAGAACGCCGCCCAGTGGCAAACCCACTACGGCAGCGTCGTGGTATACGCCGATGGCGTGTTCCCAATGGACGGTATGAATGAAAAGGGGCTGGCGGGCCATACGCTGTTTTATATGAATGGCAGCCAAGTGCAGCAGGACAATCAGGACAAACCGGTGATCGAAAGCCGCGCCTGGTTGAGTTACATCCTGGATAATTACGCCACCGTTGATGAAGCGGTTAAAGCCATCCGCAGCGATGTTCGCCTGGCCGCCGCCCATATGCCTATCGATTACGCTTCGGATACCAAACACATCGCGATCGAGGACGTTAGCGGCGATTCGGCCATCATCGAGATCGATAATGGCAAAGTGAATATCTATCACGACAAAAATTATCGGGTGATGACCAATCCCCCTTCTTACGATAAACAACTGCAGAACCTGGCCAAGTATCAGAATGCCAAGCGCAGCGAGATCCCTGGTGGCTTGGAAGCAGATGAGCGCCTGGTGCGCGCCAGCTATGATTTGAAAAATCTGCCGCAGCCGGACAATAAAAACCAGGCGCAGGGCTTCATCTTATCGGTGCTTAATAATGTGGCTTACCCGATCGGCTCACCGGCAGAGCCAAGCGAACAAAAGGTCACCGACATGTATGCCAAATACAGCAAGCGCCCGGACCAGAACAAAGGCATCGGGACTTACTGGACGGCGATTTCGGATCTGAGCCATGCGGAGTATCACTTCAAGTCTGCCTTTGCGGCCTCGCAGGTTTGGGTTCCGCTGCATGACATCAACTTCAGCCAAGGGCAGCCGGTGCGTAAGATCGCGCATCTTAACGACTATGCCCAACAGGGCTGGGAAGGTAACGTGCTGGCCCAGGCGAAATAAAGCTTAACCCACTATTGTTATAGGGGTAATTTCACGATCAAACGCTGCTGGCCGCCGATGGCCAGCAATAATCTGAACGCATAACTCTCGCCCAAAGTATTTTGTTCTAATCGTCATGCAGGGTAATGAAAGGCACCACGGGCTGTGGCTAAATAGCGCTTTCCTAGCCTGTATGCCGTTCGGATTGTTTATGTCGCAAATTTTGCAATTTATTTTAGCCTTGGTGGTGATTGTCGTTCTCGCGTTATTGGTCAGTAATGACCGCAGGAAAATCCGCCCACGTTATATTATTCAGTTGCTGGTGATTGAAGCCGCGCTGGCCTATTTCTTCCTGCATTCAGCCAGCGGACTGGGCGTTATCAAGCACGTGGCCGATTTCTTTGCCATCCTGCTGGCCTTTGCCGCACAAGGCTCCGACTTTGTTTTCGGTGGCATGAGCAACCAGGGGCTGGCCTTTATCTTCCTCGGCGTGTTGTGCCCGATTATCTTTATTTCTGCGCTGATCGGTATTTTGCAGCACTTCCGCATCTTGCCTTTGGTGATCCGCGTCGTGGGCACCTTGCTTTCAAAAGTGAACGGCATGGGCAAGCTGGAGTCCTTCAACGCCGTCAGCACGTTGGTACTGGGCCAGTCGGAAAACTTTATTGCCTATAAGGGCATCATTGCGGATATCTCCCCACGCCGGATGTACACCATGGCAGCCACCGCGATGTCGACGGTTTCGATGTCGATCGTGGGTGCCTATATGGCGATGATCGACGCTCAATACGTGGTAGCCGCGTTAATCCTCAATATGTTCAGCACCTTTATCATTCTCTCGATCATCAACCCTTATCAGGTGGACGACGAACCGGAACTCAAGCTGAATAAACTGCATGAAGAGCAGAGCTTCTTTGAAATGCTGGGGGAATATATTCTCGCGGGTTTCAAAATTGCGATGATCATTGCCGCTATGCTGATCGGCTTTATCGCCCTGATCGCCGCCGTGAACGCCATTTTTGCCGCCATTTTTGGCATCAGCTTCCAGCAGATCCTGGGCTACGTGTTCTACCCGCTGGCCTGGCTAATCGGCATTCCGGCACCTGATGCGCTGCGCGCTGGCAGCATTATGGCTACCAAGCTGGTCGCCAATGAGTTTGTGGCGATGATTGAACTGAAAAAAATCGCGGCAGAGCTGTCCCCACGTGGTTTGGGGATTCTCTCGGTGTTCCTGGTGTCCTTCGCCAACTTTGCTTCCATCGGCATTGTTGCCGGGGCCATCAAGGGGCTAAACGAACGCCAGGGCAACGTGGTTTCCCGCTTCGGCCTGAAACTGGTTTACGGCTCAACGCTGGTCAGCCTGCTTTCGGCGGCGGTTGCCGGGCTGGTGCTGTAAAACCGCTAACCCGGCTTGAAGCTTTTGCGGCAAGCCGGGAATTCATTAAAACGCGACGCACACCGGCGCATCGACACGCATCACCGAGTCTTGGGCAAATTGTTGCTTATAGCGGGTGCGCAGCGCCTCAATATTTTGCTCACTGGCCGCATCAGGGCTATGGATCAACATCAACGCCTTGCTGTTTTCCCGCGCCAGCTTGCCATCGTTCCCCAGCCATTGCCCTTTGGCATCAAACACCGATAACCCTTCTTTAAAACGTGGGGTTACCTGTTGATCGACAAAGGTCTGCCATTCCGCCGCCGTAATTACCGGCCCAGCCGGGCGATTCAAACCAAAATAGAGCGTGGTTTGGGTCATCGGTTCGCCGGTGCTACACGTTGCTGCAGGTTTTAACGGCGATGCCTTTTGCACAGGCGCTACGCAGCCGCTCAACAGCAAGGTTATGGCGACGGCGGCTGCCAATATCGGGGGGTTTTTCATCTCGCTTTCATATTCCTTAAATAATCATCAACAGATACTAACGATAAATTTCTAATGTGTTGTAAAAATCACAAGTAGCACTAGAGACTAGTAATAAGCAAAAATCACCTATTTAGCATTAGGTAAAGTAATTCGAAAGCGACACCAACAAAAAAACTCAGTGGTGCGTTGCCACCAGGCTCGTTACCCTCCGGCGTTGACACTCTAGCCCTCCGACCCTGTGAATTCCCTATGTTACTGAGCATTCTTTATATCATCGGCATCACCGCAGAAGCCATGACCGGCGCGTTAGCCGCAGGCCGCCGCCAAATGGATTTGTTTGGCGTGATTTTTATCGCTTCCGCTACCGCCATTGGCGGGGGCTCGGTGCGTGATATGCTGCTTGGGCACTTCCCGCTGAGCTGGGTAAAACACCCTGAGTATATTGTTATCATAGCCATAGCGGCAATTATCACCACCTGGATGGCTCCCCTGATGCGCCACCTGCGCCATCTGTTCCTGGTGTTGGACGCCGTTGGGCTGATCGTATTCTCGATCATCGGCGCGCAGGTGGCTTTGGATATGGGCCATGCCCCACTGATCGCAGCCATTGCCGCCGTGATCACCGGCGTTTTCGGCGGCGTGCTGCGCGATATGTTCTGCAACCGTATCCCGCTAGTTTTCCAGAAAGAAATCTATGCGGGCATCGCCTTTGCCGCTGCCTGGCTGTATATCGGCCTGCAATACCTTAACTTGCCGCATAACATGGTGATAATTATTACCCTGGTTGCTGGCCTCAGTGCTCGCCTGATCGCACTGCGCTTTCGCCTTGGCTTGCCAGTGTTTAACTATCAGCATCCCGATCATTAATTCGCGAACGCATCGAAGCCGCTGATATGGTGCTGCTGCAAGGTTTGAACCAGTGCCAGAAAGGCGGGATATTGCAAAAATTCCTGCACTTTTCTGGCCTTTTGCTCACCCATGCCAGCAAGTTCCTGCCACTGTGCCAACGTCATCTGCTGTAGCTGTGACCAATTTTGCAGGGTGGCCGACTGCAATGGCGAAATTGGCACGCCGAGCGCGATCGGCCAACGTTCAAAAGGCTGCCGCCGCGCCTGACGAAATTGGCGATAAAGGGCCTGTGCACGCTTTGCTCCCAAGCTGGGCACCGCGCTGAGCTGTTCCGGGGTTAACTCCAACCAATCCAGCAGGTTATTCACCAATCCCTGATCGACCAGCACCTGCCAGCCAGCTTTATTCAACCCGTTGATGTTCAGCCCATTGGCACTGCTCAACCAAACCAGCCGCGCCAGAAACTGCTGGCGGCATCCGGGCTGCAAGGTAAAGCAGCTCAAAGCATGATAATCCTCCGGTTTTGGCGCAATGGGTGTTGCCCTGGCAACCTCACGCCAGACCACCTGTTTCAAATGCGGGATGCCATGCCCCATCAGGCTAATCGCAATATGATCGCCGGGTACGATATCCCATTTTTGCCACAGGGCCAGCGAGCCCACGTTAACCCGCCGGATCCATTTATCGTCCATACGCACCGGATCCAGGCGTAGCATCACGGCAATTTTGCCGGTGCGGCCAATGGCAAATTCAACATCCGTGACTCTGGCCACTTGCTGGACCGGGGGATATTTCCAGGCAGCCGCCCAGTCATTAGGCTTGGCCTGCCAATAGCGCCCCTGAGGTTCTTGCCCTTGGTGGATCACCACGCCATCGGTGACAAACGGCAAAGGGCCGCTGTACCAAGCTGCCCGCCACTGCTCCACTTCCGCCAACGTGGCGACCGGCTGTGAATATTGCTGCGGCAGCGTAAAACCCATGGCGGCAAGCTGTTGCAAGCGTTCGGCCATGGTTGGCGGGCCATCGGGCCACGCCCAGACGAACAGGCCAAGCTGCTCAAGTTGCGCAGTGCGCGGATTACGCATCAGCATCCCGGCAACCTTGGAGCGGGCGTTGATGCCCCCTTGAGCTTGCTGGTGATGATCGTTCACCATCAGGAACAGCTCCCCTTGCAGTACCAAATTGGTCGTAACCTCCGGTAAAACGTTGGGGATAGAGGGGATCGCCTTGACCTTTTCCAGCCAGTTTTCCCCCTTCTGCCCATCTCCCCGGCTAATGGCGTTCACCAATACGCCTTGCCGGTAAACCAAAGTGACCGCCACACCATCAACCTTGGGTTGCACCCACAGATCGTGACGGCCCTGCATCCATTGTTCTACGGCACGCGAGTTGCGCAGTTTACGCAATCCGGTGTGGGCCACCGGATGCGGTACTTTGCCCGCTGGCAATGGCCGCGTATCCTCTTCCACTGCACCGACACAACGCCGCCAATCTTGCACTTGCTGCAACAGGCTGTCGTAGAGCTCGTCGTCGATTGGGCTGTTGCCCAGGCGATAATAAGCCTCATCCCATCGCCCCAGTTGATCATCCAGCGCCGTAATTTCCGCCTGTAAGCGCTCTGGCGACCACACTGGACAGTCTCCAGCCCATGCCGAGCTACACAGCATTCCAACCAACACTAGCACCCGGTAAATACCTCTCCACATTGAGCACCTCCTTGCTTCCCGACAGTAAATACTCAATCGCCTTTGCTGGCTAACGCCAAAAACCGGAGGTGCGAAACGCTTTCCAAAACGAATGCACATTTGCTGAAAGCGGCAAAAATTTCCAGATCCGCCGCGCAAATTGACTTTTTCACGCTGTTTTTAGCAGAAAGCGACGGCCAAAATGCGAGCTAACGCTGCATACCGCCCGTTAGCCGTGTATACTGTGCGGAGAATTTACACATCCGCTGTAACTGACTCATCAACCGCTAGCAACGAACATCATCATGGCTCAAGGCACGCTTTATATTGTCTCTGCCCCAAGTGGCGCAGGGAAATCAAGTCTGATTCAGGCTTTGTTAAAGACGCAACCGCTGTACGATACGCAGGTTTCGGTTTCACACACCACGCGCGATAGCCGCCCGGGTGAAAATCACGGCGAGCACTACTTTTTCGTCTCCAAAGACGAATTCCGCCGGATGATTGAGCAGGATGCGTTTCTTGAGCACGCAGAAGTGTTCGGCAACTATTACGGCACGTCCCGCGCGGCCATCGAGCAGGTACTGTCGACCGGCGTTGACGTCTTCCTGGATATCGACTGGCAGGGCGCACAGCAGATCCGTGCCAAAATGCCCCAGGCGCGCAGCATCTTTATTCTGCCGCCGTCGAAGGAAGAGCTTGGCCGCCGCCTGCGTGGCCGTGGGCAAGATGCGGATGACGTGATCGCCAAGCGTATGGCGCAGGCCGTCGCGGAGATGACGCATTTCGCGGAGTATGATTATTTAATCGTGAATGACGATTTCGATCTGGCCCTGTCCGATCTGAAGACCATTATTCGCGCCGAACGCTTGCGTTTGGGCCGTCAAATGCTGCGGCATGATGCTTTAATCAGCAAACTATTGGCAGACTGAAGACAGTTTCAGTATTATGCCCAGTCTTTTCGTCACCTGTGGAGTAGCACAAATATGGCACGCGTAACTGTTCAAGACGCTGTAGAGAAAATTGGTAACCGTTTTGACCTGGTGTTGGTCGCTGCTCGTCGGGCACGTCAAATCCAGACCGGTGGTAAGGATGCACTGGTACCTGAAGAGAATGATAAGTACACCGTTATCGCTCTGCGCGAAATCGAAGAAGGCCTGATCAACAGCCAGATCCTCGATGTTCGTGAGCGCCAGGAGCAGCAAGAGCAGGAAGCCGCAGAGATCCAGGCGGTTACCGCGATTGCTGAAGGTCGTCGTTAATTAGACTGTGAGTCTGCCTTGTACCTGTTTGAAAGCCTGAATCTGCTGATTCAACGTTACTTGCCTGAGGAGCAGATTAAGCGCCTCAAACAGGCATACCTCGTCGCACGTGATGCTCACGAGGGACAGACACGCTCCAGTGGTGAGCCCTACATTACTCACCCGGTTGCCGTGGCCTGTATTCTGGCGGAAATGCGTCTCGATCATGAGACGCTGATGGCAGCTCTGCTGCACGACGTCATCGAAGACACCCCGGCCACCTATCAGGATATGGAACAACTGTTTGGCAAAAGCGTTGCCGAACTGGTTGAGGGCGTATCCAAGCTAGACAAGTTAAAATTCCAGGATAAGAAAGAAGCGCAGGCGGAGAACTTCCGCAAGATGATCATGGCGATGGTGCAGGATATCCGCGTCGTGCTGATCAAGCTGGCGGACCGCACCCACAACATGCGAACGCTTGGCTCGCTGCGCCCGGACAAACGGCGGCGTATCGCCCGTGAAACCCTGGAAATCTATAGCCCACTGGCCCACCGCCTGGGTATTCATCATCTGAAAACCGAGCTGGAAGAGCTGGGTTTTGAAGCACTTTACCCGAACCGCTACCGCGTCATCAAAGAAGTGGTGAAAGCCGCGCGCGGTAATCGTAAGGAGATGATCCAGAAAATCCTCTCCGAGATCGAAGGGCGTTTGACCGAAGCCGGTATCCCTTGCCGCGTCAGCGGGCGGGAAAAGCACCTCTACTCCATCTACTGCAAGATGCACCTGAAAGAACAGCGCTTCCATTCCATCATGGATATTTACGCGTTCCGGGTGATCGTCAAGGAAGTGGATACCTGCTACCGGGTGCTGGGCCAGGCACACAGCCTGTATAAGCCGCGCCCGGGCCGGGTAAAAGACTATATCGCCATTCCCAAGGCTAACGGCTATCAATCGCTGCATACCTCACTGATCGGCCCGCACGGCGTGCCGGTTGAGGTACAGATCCGTACCGAAGATATGGATCAGATGGCCGAAATGGGGGTCGCCGCGCACTGGGCCTATAAAGAAAAGGAACAGGGCGAAACCGGCGGCACTACCGCACAGATCCGCGCCCAGCGCTGGATGCAGAGCCTGCTGGAGCTGCAACAAAGCGCCGGTAGCTCGTTTGAATTTATTGAAAGCGTAAAATCCGATCTGTTCCCCGATGAGATTTACGTTTTCACCCCGGAAGGCCGTATTGTCGAGCTGCCTGCCGGTGCCACACCGGTCGACTTTGCCTACGCCGTGCATACCGATATCGGCCACGCCTGCGTTGGCGCACGTGTCGATCGCCAGCCGCATCCGTTGTCACAAGCTTTAGCCAGTGGCCAAACGGTAGAGATCATCACCGCTCCGGGTGCCCGGCCAAATGCTGCCTGGCTGAACTTTGTGGTGAGCTCCAAAGCCCGCGCCAAGATCCGCCAGATGTTGAAAAACCTCAAGCGCGATGATTCCGTCAGCCTGGGCCGCCGTTTGCTCAACCATGCACTCGGGGGCAGCCGCAAACTTTCGGAAGTGCCGCCAGAGAATATCCAGCATGAGCTGGACCGCATGAAGCTGGCCACGCTGGACGATCTGCTGGCAGAAATCGGCCTCGGTAATGCCATGAGCGTGGTAGTCGCGAAGAACCTGCAGGGCGATCAGTCCAGCCTGGGTTCCTCGAACGGCGTGCGCAACCTGGCCATCAAAGGTGCCGATGGCGTCCTGATCACCTTTGCCAAGTGCTGCCGCCCAATTCCAGGCGACCCGATTATTGCCCATGTCAGCCCGGGCAAGGGCCTGGTGGTTCACCATGAATCCTGTCGTAATATCCGCGGCTACCAGAAAGAGCCTGAGAAATTCATGGCGGTCGAGTGGGATATGGAAACCGAGCAGGAGTTCATTGCGGAAATCAAAGTGGACATGTTCAACCATCAGGGCGCGTTGGCCAACCTCACGGCGGCGATCAACGCGGCCGAATCGAATATTCAAAGCCTGAATACCGAAGAGAAAGATGGCCGGGTCTACAGCGCCTTTATCCGCCTGACCACCCGCGATCGCATCCACCTGGCAAATATTATGCGTAAGATCCGTATCATGCCGGATGTGATTAAAGTTAACCGTAACCGAAACTAGCGCCTATGAGCCCCGAACGCTATGCGCGGATTTGTGAAATGCTGGCTACCCGGCAGCCCGATCTGACGGTCTGCCTGGAACAGGTTCACAAACCGCATAACGTCTCCGCGATTATCCGTACCGCCGATGCCGTCGGCGTACATCAGGTGCATGCCGTGTGGCCTACTCCACGGATGCGTACCCTGGTCTCCTCCGCTGCGGGCAGCAATAGCTGGGTGAGCGTCAAAACCCACCCCACCATCGCCGATGCGGTCACGCATCTGAAAGGCCAAGGGATGCAGATCCTGGCAACTCACCTTTCCGCCCGCGCCGTCGATTTTCGCGAAATAGACTATACCCGCCCCACCTGCATACTGCTGGGGCAGGAAAAAACCGGCATCACCGAAGAGGCGCTAGCCCTGGCCGATCAGGACATCATTATTCCGATGATCGGTATGGTGCAGTCGCTGAACGTCTCTGTCGCTGCGGCTCTGATCCTGTATGAGGCCCAACGCCAGCGGCAAAACGCCGGTATGTATCGCCGCGATCTCAGCGCGTTAGATGAGCAGGAACAGCAACGCCTGCTGTTTGAAGGCGGTTACCCGGTGTTAGCCAACGTGGCCAAGCGCAAAAAGCTGCCGCGCCCGCAGATTGACGATCAAGGCCAAGTGGTTGCCGACGCCGAATGGTGGGCAGCCATGCAGGCAACGACGGTACGCCGATGAAAGGCCGCCTGCTGGATGCCGTCCCACTCACTACGCTTTCCGGGGTTGGAGCCAGCCAGGCGGGGAAACTGGCCAAAATCGGCCTGAATACCATCCAGGATCTGCTGCTACACCTCCCGTTACGTTACGAAGACCGCACCCGCCTCTACCCAATCAACGATCTGCTGCCGGGCATTTTTGCCACGGTGGAAGGGGAAGTGCTGCGCAGCGATATCAGTTTTGGCCGCCGCCGCATGCTCACCTGCCAGATCAGCGACGGCACCGGCATCCTGACTATGCGCTTCTTCAACTTCAACGCGGCGATGAAGAACAGCCTGGCGACCGGCCGCCACGTAACGGCCTATGGCGAAGTCAAACGCGGCACCCACGGCGCAGAAATCATCCATCCGGAATACCGTGTCCAGGGGGAAAACAGCGAGGTCGAGCTGCAAGAAGCCCTGACGCCGGTGTATCCCACCACCGAAGGGATCCGCCAAGCCACGCTGCGCAAGTTGACCGATCAGGCGCTGGAGTTGCTGGATACCTGTGCGATTGCCGAGCTGCTGCCACCGGAATTAAGTGGCGGTTTGATGAGCCTGCCACAGGCGCTGCATATGCTGCACCGTCCACCGCCGGATATCCAACTGGCTGATTTGGAGCAGGGCAAGCACCCGGCACAAAAACGCCTGATCCTTGAAGAGCTGCTGGCACATAACTTAAGCATGTTGGCCGTCCGCGCCGGAGCGCAAAGCTACCGGGCATTATCGCTAACGCCTGACGATCGGCTGAAAAACCGCTTCCTGGCCCAGCTCCCCTTCTCGCCTACCGGTGCACAAACGCGGGTTGTGGCAGATATTGAAGCCGATCTGCAAAAAGGTTTCCCGATGATGCGCCTGGTGCAGGGCGACGTCGGCTCAGGTAAAACCCTGGTTGCTGCCCTGGCCGCACTACGCGTCATTGCTCACGGCAAACAAGTGGCGCTGATGGCTCCCACCGAATTGCTCGCCGAACAACACGCTAATAACTTCCGCCAGTGGTTTGAACCCTTGGGGATTGAGGTGGGTTGGTTGGCCGGCAAGCAAAAAGGCAAGGCACGCCTCGCCCAGCAGGAAGCTATTGCCAGCGGCCAGGTGTCGATGGTGGTAGGGACGCATGCCATTTTCCAGGAGCAGGTGCAGTTCAATGGCCTGGCCCTGGTGATTATCGATGAACAACACCGCTTTGGTGTGCATCAGCGGCTGGCGCTGTGGGAGAAAGGCGAAGAACAAGGGTTCCATGCTCACCAGTTGATCATGACCGCCACGCCAATCCCGCGCACGCTGGCGATGACCGCCTACGCCGATCTGGACACCTCGGTGATCGATGAATTGCCGCCGGGCCGTACGCCGGTGACAACGGTGGCGATCCCCGATACGCGCCGGGCCGATATTATCCAGCGGGTGAAAAGCGCCTGTATCGAAGAAGGCCGTCAGGCGTATTGGGTCTGCACGCTGATCGAAGAGTCTGATTTGCTGGAAGCCCAGGCGGCGGAAGCAACCTGGGAAGAGCTGAAGATTGCGCTGCCGGAACTGAAGGTAGCGCTGGTGCATGGCCGCATGAAGTCAGCGGAGAAACAGGCCGTGATGCAGGCCTTCAAGCAGGGCGAACTGCAATTGCTGGTAGCCACCACGGTGATTGAGGTGGGGGTGGACGTACCAAACGCCAGCCTGATGATCATAGAAAACCCGGAGCGACTTGGTTTGGCCCAGTTGCACCAGCTGCGTGGCCGGGTTGGCCGTGGTGCGGTAGCCTCTCACTGCGTGCTGTTGTATAAAACTCCACTCAGCAAAACCGCCCAAAAACGCCTGCAGGTGCTGCGCGACAGTAACGATGGCTTTGTGATTGCCCAGCAAGATTTGGAAATCCGTGGACCAGGTGAGCTATTGGGCACGCGCCAAACCGGAAGTGCAGAGTTTAAAGTGGCCGATTTGTTGCGCGATCAGGCCATGATCCCCGAAGTTCAGCGCGTTGCGCGCCATATTCACCAGCAGTATCCACAGCATGCACATGCCTTAATTGAGCGCTGGCTGCCGGAAACCGCTCGCTACTCCAACGCCTAATCAATTAACCCCTCTTGTCGCCAAGAGGGGTTATCATCACTTAACCGAACATCGGCAGCATCAGATACAGCTTAATCACGATGGCGTTAGCGATATCGATAAAGAACGCGCCCACCATCGGCACCACCAAAAATGCCAGGTGCGAAGGGCCGAAACGATCGGTGATCGCCTGCATGTTGGCAATGGCCGTTGGCGTCGCCCCCATGCCAAAACCACAGTGCCCCGCAGCCAGCACGGCAGCATCGTAGTTTTTACCCATCACGCGGTAGGTCACGAAGATAGCATACAGTGCCATGACCAGCGTCTGCACCGCCAGGATCGCCAGCATTGGCAAGGCTAGCGAAGCCAACTCCCACAGGCGCAGGCTCATCAACGCCATAGCCAGGAACAGCGACAGGCTCACGTTACCCAACACGGAGACCGCACGCTCAAACACCTGGTAGAAGCCCGTTGCCGACAGAGTGTTACTGAGGATCACGCCGACAAACAGCACGCAGACAAAGGTCGGCAGTTCAAAGGCGGTACCATTCAATAACCCGGCAATAAAGTTACCGAGGCTCAGGCAGATGGCAATCATGGCGATGGTTTCTACCATCACCAGCGAGGTGATCAGGCGGCCACTTTCCGGCTTTTCAAAGCCGCTCGGCTGCACGCTGTCATCCGGTGTACCTTCCGGTGTTGAAGAGTGTTTCACCAGATAGCGAGCCACTGGGCCACCAATCAGGCCGCCCAGCACCAGACCAAAGGTGGCGCAGGCCATGGCCACTTCGGTGGCATTCTCAAACCCATAGCGCTCGATGAACACCTTGCTCCAGGCCGCCCCGGTGCCATGCCCACCCGAAAGCGTAATCGAGCCCGCAATCAGCCCCATTAACGGATCCAGCCCCAGCATTTTCGCCATGCCGATACCGATGGCATTCTGTACCAACAACAGACCCAGTACCACAAACAGGAACACGACCAATGCCTTGCCCCCCGCCCGCAGACGCGCCAGGTTGGCATTCAGGCCGATAGTGGCGAAGAAGGCCAGCATCAATGGGTCTTTCAGCGACATATCAAAGCCGATTTCCCAGTTCACCGTTTTCTTCAAAACCAAGAGCAGGACCGCCACCAGTAAACCACCGGCAACGGGAGCAGGAATAGTATATTTTCTCAGCAGAGGAATGGAGCGCACGCATTTGCCCCCAAGCAACAGGACCAGCGTGGCGGCAACTAACGTGCCGTAAGTATCGAGATGAAACATCTAGCTACTCCGTGTAGTAATTAAATCCAATAAATTAATAAGTTATAAAATTTACTCAGTTTTTTAACTTGATGAAGGGGGGATTAAAAGTAAAAACGGCTAATAACACAAGAAAAAATGAACGAAAATGCGACATTAATGGGTTCAGCATCGTAAAAAATATTAATGCGCAACCGTTTGCTTTTGTGAAGCAGATCATTAAAATGCCTTCTTTGCCGCCTTTGGGAAAGCCACACCATGTCCAGCCAAACCGCCGAGCTTGATGCCGCGCAAAAAGCATCAGCCCCCGTTTCACACAATAGTGAACTGATTTACCGCCTGGAAGACCGCCCGCCGCTGCCGCAAACATTGTTTGCCGCCAGTCAGCATTTGCTAGCGATGTTTGTTGCCGTGATCACCCCGGCCCTGTTGATCTGCCAGGCGCTTGGCCTGCCAGCGCAGGATACGCAGCACATCATCAGCATGTCGCTGTTCGCTTCCGGTTTGGCCTCGATCCTGCAAATCAAAACCTGGGGCCCGGTGGGGTCTGGCCTGCTGTCCATTCAGGGCACCAGCTTTAACTTTGTCTCACCGCTGATTATGGGCGGGCTGGCACTGAAAAACGGCGGCGCAGACGTGCCCACCATGATGGCAGCGTTGTTTGGCACCTTGATGGTCGCCTCTTGTACCGAAATCCTGCTGTCGCGCGTACTGCATCTGGCACGACGCATCATTACCCCGCTGGTCTCCGGCATTGTGGTGATGATTATCGGCCTGTCGCTGATCCAGGTCGGGCTGACCTCTATCGGTGGCGGTTATGCGGCGATGGGCGATCACACCTTCGGCGCGCCCAAGAATCTGCTGCTGGCAGGCGCAGTGCTGGTGGTGATTATTCTGCTTAACCGCCAGCGCAACCCTTACCTGCGCGTCGCTTCGTTGGTGATCGCCATGGCCGTGGGTTATCTGTTGGCCTGGGCCATGGGCATGCTGCCGGAAACCGAACCGGCCACCCAAACAACCTTGATCACCGTTCCTACCCCGCTGTATTACGGCCTGGGCTTTGACTGGAACCTGTTGCTGCCGCTGATGCTGATCTTTATGGTCACGTCGCTGGAAACCATCGGTGATATCACCGCCACCTCCGACGTTTCTGAACAGCCGGTCAGTGGCCCGCTATATATGAAGCGCCTGAAAGGTGGCGTGCTGGCCAACGGCCTGAACTCGATGCTGTCGGCGGTATTCAACACCTTCCCGAACTCCTGCTTTGGCCAGAACAACGGGGTGATCCAGCTGACAGGCGTTGCCAGCCGCTACGTCGGTTTTGTGGTGGCACTGATGCTGATCCTGCTGGGGCTGTTCCCGGCCGTTGCCGGTTTTGTGCAGCATATTCCTGAACCGGTGTTGGGCGGCGCGACCATCGTGATGTTTGGTACCATTGCAGCCTCCGGCGTGCGTATCGTTTCCCGCGAGAAGTTAAACCGCCGCGCCATCATGATTATGGCGCTGTCGCTAGCCGTCGGTATGGGGGTTTCCCAACAGCCGCTGATCTTGCAGTTTGCACCGGACTGGCTGAAAACCCTGCTTTCTTCCGGTATCGCCGCCGGTGGTATCACCGCCATTGTGCTGAACCTGCTGTTCCCACCAGAAGAAAAATAAGCACTTCCCGCAGCAAACCAACGGCCATTGGCAAACCGCTACTGGCCGTTTTTTTATTGTCTTTCAGGCCATTGCCCTTGAGCTGGAAGGCTAATTGCGGCATAAACAGGGTATCTTTTCTGTCCGCTACGGATCCACACGATGAAATTTATCGGAAAACTATTGATCACGTTGCTGCTGCTGATAGTGCTGGCCATTGTGCTGCTCTACGTAGTGGGACAAACCCGCTGGGCCGCAGGCTGGTTGAGTCACTGGATCAGCGATCGTGGTGATTACCAACTGTCGGTAGAAAAAATAACGCATTCGTGGAGCAAACCAGGGCAGCTCAGCCTGGAGGGCGTAACCCTCGCCCGAGCCAACCAACCGCAACTCTTGGCGGCCAAGCAGGTCGATATGGCTTTCAGCCTGCGGCAAATTACCGAGCCACGCTATTTCGATAGCATCACGCTACGCGACGGCACCTTAAACGCTCAGCCTTTGCAGGGCGCACCGCTGCCAATACAGGCCGATGTGCTGCAACTGAGTAATATGGCACTGCAATCTAACGATGAGAGCTGGCAACTTAACGCGCAGAAGGTCAATGCCGGGATCAACCCGTGGCAGCCAACGACAGGCCATTTGCTCGGGGATAACAATCAGTTCCAGCTCAGCGCCGGTTCGATGGTGGTCAACGGTATTCCGGCCTCGCAGGTGTTGATCCAGGGCGAAATCAAACAAAACCAGCTGATATTGAGCGACTTTGGTGCCGATCTGGCACAGGGCGATCTCACCGGGGTAGCCAGCCGAGCTGCCGATGGCAGTTGGTTGGTTGAACGGTTGCGGCTAAGCAACGTCCGCCTGCAAGTACCAATGACGCTAGAACAGTTCTGGGACCGCTTCACGACGTTGCCACCCATTACGTTGAAACGCTTTGATCTGATTAACGCCCGCCTGGAAGGTAACGCCTGGGCGGCGAACGATCTCGATCTGTCGATGCAAAATATCACCTTCCAGCAGGGGGATTGGAGCAGTCAGGATGGCGCGATCAACTTCACCGCCGACGACCTGATCAATGGCAACTTCCATCTCATCGATCCGATTATGGATATGCAGCTCTCACCAGCCGGTATTGCCATTGGCCAGTTCAGTACCCGCTGGGAAGGTGGATTGCTGCGGACCACCGGCAACTGGCTGCGTGCCAACAAGCGCCTGCAACTCGACGAGGTAGCCGTCTCTGCGCTGGAGTACACCTTGCCCAGCAACTGGCGTGAACTCTGGTTACAGCCGCTGCCAAGCTGGCTGGCGGAGGTGTACGTCGCCAAGATGAGCACCAACCGTAACCTGATCATCGATATCAACCCGGATTTTCCCTTCCAGCTCACCTCGCTGGATGGTAACGGCAGCAATCTGCTGTTGGCCAGTGACCATCAGTGGGGGATTTGGTCCGGCTCGCTGAAACTCAATGCCGGTGGTGCCACCTTTAACAAGATCGACGTGCGCCGCCCTTCGCTGGCGTTGGATGCGGATGCACAGCAGATCAACGTTACCGAGCTGAGCGCCTTTATGCCCGATGGCCTGTTGGATGCCAAGGCCAACGTCAGCCAACTGCCTGGTAAACCGTTCACCCTATCCCTTAACGGACGCTCGGTGCCTGTGAATACCTTGCAGCAATGGGGTTGGCAGCATGTGCCGCTGGAGGGGGATGGAAATCTGCAGTTACAGCTGAAGGGATTACTCAACAGTGATGGGCCGTTTAAGGCGTCTTTGCGGGGCCAGTTGCAGGCTACCAGCAAGGATGGGCAAACACTGGAGCAGCAGGTGCCGTGACTGGAAGAAAGTTGATCATCCGCATCACCTTAGTTACGAAGGATGGCGTGTGAACATTGCTTTGCCCTCCTGCCAATCCTTGAATTGGTTATCACTGGCCGCACTCTGGTTTACCTCTGGTGAATCCCGACACCTTACGCCCCGCTTGATGACCTGTAGATCACCAACGTCAGCGATGAGGCCAACAGGAAGGCTGTATGAGCAGCCAACCAGGCAGAGTTACGATCTGGGCGCTGACTGGGTACGTGAGAACGGCCAACTGATCATCGGCGGAAGTGGATCACTAAGTCCAGGATCACCGATGCGTAACAACTGGAGCTCACCACCGCCCCCCGAAGTTATCCGGTTGAAGCGGCGGGAAAATGAGGTTTTCAGTTCACTTGTTTATATATATGCTTCAACCACTCTTCAGACGAAGACCATTCATTAGGGTAATAATAACTACAATCAATTTTGTTAAGCAGGATGTCCTGTAATTCGTCATCTGACAGAGAAAGTGCCAGCAGATAATCTATTTCAGATTTCATCTGCAACCGCTCCTCCGCAGTCTCAGTAGCTTTGTAAGCTGCCAATGTTTCATCGGCATTACCAAACAGCACCTCAAAATCCTGGCTAAAGTAACACCTGAGAAGATATGACAAAGAAGGATACTTTTCTTTAATACTCATACCGTTGGATACCCAGTAATGATTTTAGACCCATCAGGCATTGAAGGGCCTCTTCCAATGATAATTCTGGCACTTGTAGCTCCACGAGTAACACTAATACCAAGACAGATCTTCAGGCTGATTAGGAGGCAAGCTACCGCCCTGCCTTGGCATCCTTGCCTGCTCGGTAGTCATAGTACCAACAAGACTCATATCTGCAATTAGCTGTTTATTTCATTTGCCTTCACTACCAGCCAGAGGATTGAGGTGATCACCGAGCCGGGTCAGTTGATCATCCGCGTCGTTACGCAGTAACAGGGGGGTTCATCATGGCCAAGACCAACGCACAACGCCAGGCCGAGTACCGTGCACGTCGCCGCCGCGACGGGGTAAGCACTCGCCTGAACATCGAGGTGAGCCTCGTTGCCCATTTTGCGCTCGAAAGACTGGCGCACCACCACGGCCTGACCCAGCGCCAGATGCTGGAACAGCTGATCACAGACCCCCATAAGGCCCTGTGCAAGAGCCTCGAGGGCGACGACTTCCGGCGCTAAATCGATATGGGGGCTGCATGAACATCACCTTTACACCCCCAACCGATCCCGGAGCTGGCTATCAACGGCGGCATGCTGGCCGAGCTGGGTTTTATCCCCGGCACACCGTTACAGCTCACGCTCCGACCCGATGGCCTGTGGATCACCATCGTCACCGATGAAGCCACCTGGAACGCATTGTGTGAAGCCAGTCAGCAGCGGCAAGATTTGGGGGCGGACTGGGTACGGCAGAACGGTGAGCTGATCATCGCCGGAGGCTGGATCATTGAGTCCGGGATCACCGATGTGGCACAACTGGAGATCACCGCCGCACCCGGTGTGATCCGGTTACAGCGGCGAGAAGAGGAAGTTCTCAGGGCATAGAAGCAAAGACCCCGGCCAAGGCCGGGGTTGCATCGATTTACGAAGATTCTTTTTCTGGATTTATATATGTATATCTACTGTCTATTTCCAAGCCAAGATCGTTGGTTATTTTAAGTACTTGTATATACTCATCTTTACTAATCACAACATCATGATCAGCGATATGGTCACATAGAGTTTCGAACGCTAATACATTCTCTGAGAACCCAATATACTCAAGAGCAAAGTCGACCAGAGAAGGATCCAACCGATCCTTTAGTCCTTCACCTAATGATCTAATTTTGTCATTAATATCCATTACATCCACTCTATTTCTTAATCTGTTTTAAGGCTGGAGGGGTAGGATTACTATCTGGGAACGCTGTTATAATTTTCCCATTAGCTGGCTCGTATACCACTCGAACTCTAACACCATCCCGCACTTCCCAAGCAGCCCATCTTGCCGGTTTCCCGGCATTCGTATACAGCCCGCCAGTCCCAGTCTGAGCAAACCATTGAGTATCAGGTGAAGTAGCTATATCACCTATCTCATGGACAACTTTGTCCGCTGACCAGTTTTGAGGGAAGACTGTTTTACCTGGATTTCCTGGATATAGATGTCCACCCTGCGTAGGGCTATCCCCGTACAAGATATGCTGTTTAGCTTCTGGTGAAAGGATATCTACATATTTCTGATTTGATGCCGATAGCCCCAGATCAGAACTTTTTGCCACGGTTAGAACGGCTTTCGCAAGCACAAACTGCACCAGTTTCGCTTCACTGGTTGGCACACCACTGGCCATGATTTCTGCGGCTTTTGCTGGCGTCATCGTTTCATTCGACGTCAACACACTGACCGGCACCCCGAAGAATTCACCCCAGGCGGTCAACAGACCTTTAACCGCATCTTGCCCTTCCGGCATATCTCCCTGAGAGTTCTTGACCAGCGCTGCTATGATTTCATCCGGTGAAGCACCACCTTGCAGCATGGAGGCACCGAGCGAGGTTTGCGACATGCCATAATCCGCCATGCCTTTTCCGAACCCTTCCAGGCCACTCAGCGCATTATTCTCCACTGCATTCTTACCGGCCTGAGCCCCCGCCAGAGCATTGGCCGTGCTATCCCCAGTCACGCCACCGGCCAAACCCGCTGCCAGCGTCGACAACGCACTGAGACTCTGCTTCTGCTCCTCACTCAGTTTAGCAATTTTATCCGGTGTGTCTGCACCATATAACTTCTCGGCCAGATAACGCGCGGCCAGTTCACCACCAGTGGCCCCCACGGCACCCGCTGCTGCCGAGTTACCACTCATCTCTGCCGCTATCGCACCCCACACTGCATGGGCTAGTGCATTAGCCGTTGCATTCGTGCCGGTATACTTCTTGATTTGCTCTGCCGCGTACGGGCTCAAACCACCCGCAAGAGCTTGGGAGATATCACCCCCTGCCAATCCCTGCAATGCCGCCGTTACCGCTTGGGCCGCTTTCTGCAGATCGCTGCCCGTGCCGTACTTCTGCATCTCCGTTTGGTAGATATCAGTCTTGCGTAGCTCATCAGCGGTCAAGGTCGGGTACTTCTCTTTCGCCTTTTTCAGCCCGTCGATATCACCCTTCGTACGGATGATATCCATCGTCTGCCCGCCAATCTCACCAATCAGCTGCGCTTCTTTAAGTCGGTTCTGCTCCTTCTCCTTATCGAATATCGGCCCGATGCTGCCGTTGGCATTGTCCGTATCCCGGCTCAGGTCAGCGATATTCTGCTGCTGGTTGGCCTGGTCACGAATCACCACGCTACCGCCCGACACCGCTGCCTGAGTGGTGCCTTCTGCATGCCCTTTATTACCCAGACCAGACAGCGCGATACCACCCAAATTGGTCAACAGGTCTGAACCTACTGGGCCACCGCTGCTCAGGCTCCCGCCTTGATGCTCGGCCTTGAAGTCCGCCTGATTATGGATATTGCTAAAGCCCAGCGTGCCGGTATCCAGCCGATTTTTATCAGCATCTGCCGTACTGGCAATCACCGCGCCATCAAGCTGGGTATGCTCACCCACCTTAACATCGAAACCGCCCTTGCCAGCATAGAGGCCGGTTTGCTCCTGCACGCTGTCGTAATTACTGTGCAGTTTGTCACGGCTCATGCTCAGATTAGCAGAACCGCCACTGCCAATAACCGCGACGCTGACGCCACCGCTGATACTGGTCTGCTTCGCGTCGTAGTTATCGCTGTCCTGCTGGCTTTGCAGCGTCAGGTTACGCCCTGCATCCACTTTTACCGTTTCGCCGCTGGCCTGTGCACCGGCCAGCGTAGTATCCCGACCACTGTGCATCGAGAGTGTACCGCCGCTGTCGACGGTGGTTTCGCTCCAGAACGTGCCGTCACCGTGCTCGTTGCCCTGGCTCTTGTTGCCATTGGCAAACACGCTCAAGCCACTGCTCGGCCCACTCACACCCAGGCTGACGCCAATACTGCCACCGCTGCTGCTGTTACTGCCGTCGGTTTTTTGCGTGTTGGCCGCACCAAGCAATTGTAAATCACGGGCCGCATCCAGCGTGGTATCACCACCCGCTTTTAACTGACTGCCTGCGATCAGGATATCGCCGCTGTCGGCGGAATGCCCCTTGCCGGTCGCACTGAGCGTCAGGTTGTTGCCCGCATTCAGCGTCGAACCGCTGACGGTTTTATGTTCCTGATGCTGCTGTGAGGATGATTTTTGTGAGCCTAGTGACGCACTGATGCCCACCATGCTCTTCGCATCTCCCCCTTGTGCCTGCACCAACTGCCCCGCCTGCACGGCCTGAGCACCCGACAAGGCCGCTTTAGTCCCCTGCAAGGCGGCCAGGCGACCATCGGTCTCTTTTTGTGCCTGCTGCGCCGTGGTGACGGCAGTGTTGACCGCGCTACCGACCGGGCCGGACAACGCCACAGTAAGACCACTTTGCTTCTGCTCGAAGGTTTCATCCCGGCGGTAAATATCCTGACCCGGATCGATCTGCACGCTGTCCCCCGTCACCGACAGGTTCTTGTTCGCAATCAGATCCGCACCGCCAATGTGTGCCTTGCTGCCCGCAACGATATTCACATCGCCACCGGTCGAGCCGATGGTGCTCACACTCTGG